>Ga0114969_10000086_pt1 | contig 71924 bp, 58 predicted proteins | sample M_130807_MF_Meta_FD_87316 | JGI IMG/M metagenome (GOLD analysis project Ga0114969, IMG submission 87316) | Freshwater microbial communities from Lake Montjoie, Canada to study carbon cycling - M_130807_MF_MetaG | ecosystem: Environmental > Aquatic > Freshwater > Lake | place: Lake Montjoie... | reverse complement strand
CATTTTCTTGGGCGGCGGCAGCGACACCATCAAATTCGCCAGCGCTGCAGGCTCCACAACTGCTGCCACTGACAAAGTACTCGACACGTTTGGCGCTGGCGACAAGATTGACCTGTCAGCTTTGCTGGGCAGCGCGGGAAGTGCATACACAGGCACCGCGCTGGCCGACACGGGCGCGGGGTTTGTTGAGTTGAAAAATGTGGTTCTGGCGCAAAACACTTCCACGGGCAAAACCAATGTCACCTTTGACGTTCATTTTGACGCGTCAACCATCGGCGGCTCCAAAATCAACGGCGCCGTCATTGATTTGGTCTATGACTACACCAAGGTGTCGGCAGGCCAATCTGTCAGCGCCAAGTACACTGACCCAACATTTGGAACCGAATCAAGTGTTTGGAGCACGAAGGTTGAAAATCTGGCCGGTAGCTCGGCCAACGGCAAGATAGCGCTTGCGCCAGATTTGACTGCCGCAACCTTTGCAGACAACCCCATCATCACTTCCACTGGCAAGGTGCTCAGCGTTACACTCGTGGTGAACAGCTTGGTCAGCACCTTCGATGTGGGCTTAGAAGCCAAATCAGCCGGCGGCATGACGGACATTTCAACAGTCGACGGTGTGGCCCACACCATTGCAGTTGGCGTTACAAAAACTGCTGGCGCGTCTGCTGGTGTTACCGGAACACTTGAGATTGTGGCCGACACCACTACCTTGGGCACTGTCACTGACAACCAGTTGCACATGGTCTCGACCTATGAAACTGCCACTGACACGACCCACTTGAAGGTGCAGTACGACACCAACGCAAGCTTTGGCACCACCGCTTTGAGCAGCGTGATCGCGCTGGACTTTGCGGGCGACGTCACAGCCAACCTCACCACGACGAGTCTGACCTACATTTAATGTGGCTTCGTAACTTTGCGCCCCCATGCCAGGGGGCGCATTTTGGCGCTGCGCTCAGGCGTATGGCAGTGCTTGTTTCAATTTTTGTGGCAGCAGCAGGAGCGGGCTCTTTAGCCCTTGCTGCTGATGCTCCCAAAGAGCCTCCAACCGGCAAAATAGCCACCACCTTTGAGCAGCTGCGGGTGCACGAGGTGGCAGATCAGTTGATCCGCTACTTGGGCCAAGCCGTGCTGTGGGCAGAGCAGCCCCAGGCCAGACTGCCCGTGCAGTCCATAGCGCCCAAAATCCGAACCGCAGTAATGGCACACCCAGAGCTGCGGTCCACATTGGCCCAGCGCGAAAACGCCAGCCAAGTCACGCGCGAAGCCTATGCTGGTTTTCTGCCGCAGATCTCAGCCAATCTCGAGTCGGGCAAGCGCAGTTACGACCAGGTCAAAACGCCTTGGAACACGAGCCCCGCCTACGAAGACAATTCAAGAGCGTTGGCCTTGTCAGCGCGCCAGTTGATCTACGATTTTGGCGCAGTCAGCAGCCAAGTTGATGCGCGCACGGCCTTAGAAGCGGCGGCAGAGGCCCGCATGGAGCTGAAAAATTCCGAGTTAACGCTGCGCGCCTTGACGGCTTGGCTGGAAGTGTTTCGAACCCGCGAAATGCTGGCAGTCGCGCGCATGAATGTGTTGTCGCGCCAGCAGATTTTGTCCTTCATCCAAGAGCGCGAGCAGCTCGGTGCAAGTGCGCAAAGCGATGTTCTGCGATCGCGGGCGCGCTTGTCAGATGCCTTGGCCACCCAGGTCGTGGCCGAGAACCGTTTGAGCGCGGCAGAGGCGGTTTACCGCGAAGTTTTTGATGAGCCAGCGCCGGCGCAACTGGGGCTGCCGCAGGCGGCGCCCGTGGCCCTTGAGCGCTTTGCCAACTTGGCCGACTGGCTGCACCGCAATGCCAATTTGGTCCAAGCACGAGCGCAAACACAGGCGGCTGGTTTTGAGGCCAAGTCAGCGGGCGCAGCGCTGCTGCCCAGCCTGCACTTGGACCTCACGGCAAGGCGCCGCGATATCGGGGGCGATGGGTTGCCAGGCATGGATTGGACAGCCGGTATTTTTCTCAAACAAAATTTGTATTCCGGCGGCGCCGAGCAAGCGCGCAAGCGCCAGGCGGAGCAGCGCGTCATTGAAAGTCAGATGTCTGAGGACAACATCAAGCGCCAACTTGAGCGGGCTTTTGTGCAGGCCATTGCCGATGTCAACAACAGCACCTCTGCGGTAGCCGCGCGCAAAGAAGCGGTACAAGTGGCCGCTGTGGCGCTGGAGGCTGTGCGTGAGCAATTTGCCTTTCGCCGTGGCACACTCTTAGACTTGCTGCGCGCTCAGGAAGAGCTTTACTTGGCGGGTCGCGAATTGATCGACAATATCGTTGACCATGCGCTGGTGCGTTACCGTCTGCTCAATTTGGCCAGCGAGCTGACCCCCATGTTTGATATTCCGCACGGCGCCCCTGCCACCCAGAACCGACCCTAAGCCACGAGCCCACTATGCCGCAGCAAGCGAAAAAACCGCTCCACGACGCCCTACAAGCTTGCTTGCGGGCGGTGCTGGCCTGGCATGAACAGCCCATGTCTGCAGCCTCCTTGCGCTCGCGCACGGGGGGCGGAGCCCTTTGGAGCAAAGACACGCTGATCGAAGCCGCCGACAGCCTGGGCTACGACGTCGAGCCCGCCCACATTGACCCCGTGCTGCCCACCTTGCCTAACTTGCCGGCAATTTGTTTCACGCATGAAGGCACCGCTGTCACGGTGCTGGCCCAAGAGAGTCAAGACACCGTGCTCGTGGTCGACCCGGAGCAATCAGACAAACCCACGCAGATCGCCCTGCCTGAACTGATGGCACGCCTGAGCGGCAGCAGCTTGAGCTTGTCGCGCCGCGTGCTGTCCAGCGTGGCCGGCGACCCGATGGGCAAAGCCGCCATAGGCCGCCATGGCCATTGGTTTTGGGGCCCGATCTTGCGCATGCGCTGGGTGTACCTGCAAGTGGGTCTGGCAGCGCTCTTGGTCAATGTGTTCGCCTTGTCCAGTTCGGTCTTCTCCATGATCGTCTACGACCGGGTCATTCCCAACAACGCCACCGACACGCTGTACGCGCTGATGATCGGTGTCTTCATCATTTTCGTCAGTGACTTTTTCATTCGAACGGTGCGCGGCTATTTTCTCGACATGGCCAGCTCCAAGGCCGATGCGGCCATTGCAGACTCACTCTTCGAGCAAATTTTGGACGCGCAAATGCACTCCCGCCGTGGCAGCACCGGGGCACTGGCCAGCACACTCAAAGAGTTTGAGTCGATTCGTGATTTTTTAACCTCGGCCACCCTCACAACCTTCATCGACATTCCTTTTGCCATTTTGTTTCTGGTCGTCATCTGGTTGATCGGCGGCCCCATTGCTTGGGTGCCTTTGCTGTCCATTCCGATCATGCTGCTGGCTGGGCTGGCGGTGCAGCCGCAGCTCAGGCGCTTGACGCAGCAGGCCCAAGAAGACGGGCACCACAAGCACGCCATTTTGGTGGAGACTTTGAGCGGGCTGGAGACTATCAAATCCTTGGGGGCAGGGGGCCTCATGCGCCGCCGCTGGCAAGACGCTGTCACGCACCAGTCCAATGTGGGCCTGAAGTCGCGCATGCTGGCCCAACTGGCCACCAACATCGCCAACATGGCCCAGCAGTTTGTGCAAGTCGGTGTTGTCGCGCTCGGAGCGTTTTTGGTGCGTGATGGGCAACTGGGCTTTGGCGCCATCATTGCTTGCACTATTTTGGCAGGCCGAGCCATTGCCCCGATCGCGCAAATCACGCAGTTGCTCACCCGCATGAACCAGACCTTGGTCAGCTACCGGGCCTTGAGTCACCTGATGCAGCAAGAGCGCGAGCATCAGCACGGCAAGGTCTTCATGGACCGGCCCGACTTCAAAGGGGGTATCGAGTTTCGCAACGTCACCTTCACCTACCCCGGGGCTTCCCGGCCCACGTTGGAAGGCGTCTCGTTTCAGATTGCACCGGGTGAAAAAGTTGCCGTGGTGGGTAAAGTTGGCTCTGGCAAAACCACGGTCTCCAAACTTATTTTGGGCTTGTTCAAGCCGGACTCTGGCACCGTGCTGATCGACGGTGTGGACATCGGCCAGATCGACCCCGCCGACTTGCGCCGCACGCTGGGCGTGGTGTTGCAAGATGTTTGGCTCATGGGCGGCAGCATCAAGCAAAACATTGCGCTGGGCGCTAACTACCCCACCGACGAAGAAATTTTGCACGCCGCACAAGTCGCCGGTGTGGACGACTTTGTGCGCCAGCACCCACAAGGCTACGGTCTGCGTTTGGGTGAGCGTGGTGAGGGGCTCTCGGGCGGTCAACGCCAAGCCATCGCCATTGCGCGCGCGCTCTTGGGCAAACCCAAGATACTGCTGTTTGACGAGGCCACCAGCGCCATGGACGCTGGCTCTGAGACGCTGCTGCTGCAGCGCTTGGCCCAGGAGATTGAGGGCCGCACCTTCGTGACCATCACGCACAAGGTCAGCTTGCTGCAAATGGTCCAAAAGATCGTGGTGATCGAGCAAGGCCGCGTGGCCATGCAAGGCACGCCCGAGCAGTTGATGCGCATGCAGCAAGCCCCTCAGCAGCCGCAGCCCGTGCCACCCACAGCGCCAGCCAATTGACATCAGTGGCCCAAGTCTTCAGACAGAACCCACCCTAAAAGCAGTCCAACCATGTTCAAGAATTTGCAAAAATTTGTCAAAGAAAGATTGGACTTGTATGCCGGCACAACAGGCAGCACCGTGGCTGTCAGCGCCGCACAAGGCCCGCAAGTCAAACGCGCCTCGTTGCTGCTGTTGTGGGGCATCACGGCACTTTTTGTGGCCTTGTTCATTTGGATCACCTTTGCCGAAGTTGATACCGTCACACGCGCTGATGGCCGCATCATCCCGTCGGCCAAAATGCAGGTGATTCAAAACTTGGAGGGCGGCATTGTGGCGGCCATCTTGGTCAAGCAAGGCCAGCAGGTCAAAACGGGCGATCGTTTGGTGGCGCTCAGCGCAGTGCAGCATGACGGTGACATGAAAGCACGCCTGCAGCAAGTGCTGGCACTTGAAGCGCGCGCCGCCAGACTGGTGGCGTTGGCCAGTGGGCAGCCGCCCAAGTTTCCCAAAACAGTCTCAGAGCAGGCCCCTGAATTGATGGCGGTGGAGGGGGCCACTTTCTTGTCCAAAAAATTAGAGCAAGAGTCGCAACTGGCGGTGCTCATGGCCCAGGTCGAGCAAAAAAACCGCGAGCTCGATGAGGTGCAGGTGACCCTGCTTGCCACGCGCAAGAGCTTGGCCCTTGGACGCGAAGAGCGGGCCACTGTGTCTCGGTTGGTCGAGCGCGGCCTAGAGCCACGGCTGGAGTTGGTGCGCATTGACCGCTCATTGGCTGAGCAAGAAGGCCGAGCCGAGGCGGCTGCTGTCAGCATCGAGCGCGTGCGCTCGGCGGTCCATGAAATCAGCGCGCGCAAAGACGCCATGCTGCGCCAGTTCCGCTCAGACGCATTGAACGAACTCAACCGCACCATGGCCGAACTCAGCCCCTTAAAGCAAGCCATGCCGGCCCTGGTTGATAAAGTCGCGCGCACCGAAATCAAAGCCCCCATGAACGGCATCGTCAACCGGGTTTTTGTCACCACGCTGGGCGGCATCGTGCGCCCAGGTGATCCGATCGTTGAAGTGGTGCCCGGTGATGACCAACTGGTGGTTGAAGCCCTGGTATCGCCCAAAGACATTGGCTTTGTCAAACTGGGGCAACCCGCTCGCGTGAAGGTCACAGCCTACGACTACGCCATCTTCGGCGCCATGGACGGTGTGGTGCAAAGCATCAGCGCTGACGCCGTGCCCAACGAAAAGGGCGAAGCTTTCTTCCAAGTTCGCATTGAGACCAAAACCAGAGCCATCGAGGCGATCGACAAAAAACTGCCCATCCTGCCCGGCATGCAGGCGCAAATTGATATCATCACCGGCAAGAAAACCATACTGCAATTTCTCTCCAAACCGATTGTGGCTGTGAAAGAAAATGCCTTCCGCGAGCGCTAAGCTGCTGTGCACCCTTGATTACATCACTACTGAAAATTCACCATGACCTTGCCTGAACACATCTTTGCGGATCGCTTGTCCAACCTCTCTATCACGGGCAACCTCGTGCGCCTTGAACTGGCCGCGCTGCAAGCGCCCGCAGTGCAAGGGGGCGAGCCCCAACTCATGCCCACACAAACCTTGGTCATGCCGCTGGAGGGTTTCCTGCCCTCCTTCAGCATGATGGAGACCATGGTTAAAAAGCTGGTGGCCGATGGCGTGCTCAAGGTGCAGCCGCCACAAGACAGCGTCTAAGCCCTGCGAAGAGGCGGTTGAAAAGGAAGCACCGTGACACCGCAAAAGTTTCTTTTCATCCACCAAAATTTCCCCGGGCAATTTGTGCACGCGGCGGCCGAATTGGCGCGGCTGGGCCATGAGGTGGTGGCCCTTGGCATTCAAGGCCGAGCGGTGCCGGGCGTGCGCTTGATTCGCTACGCACCCAAAGCACTGGCCCGCCCCTCAGAGCTGGAAGCAGCGCGCGATTTCGAGACCAAAATTTTGCGCGGCACCGCCTGTGCGCAGGCCATGCAATCACTCAAACAAAACGGTTTCACACCCGACACGGTGATAGCGCACCCGGGTTGGGGTGAGGCCTTGTTTTGCAAAGATGTCTGGCCCAGCGCAAGACTGCTGATCTTTGCAGAGTTTTTTTATTCTGCCGAAGGTGCCGACTGCAATTTCGACCCCGAATTTGCCAGCGACAGTTGGCATGAACGCGCCCGCCTGCGCCTGAAAAACAGCGTGCACTTGCATGCTCTGCACGCAGCCGATGCGGGCTACACCCCCACGCAGTGGCAGCTGAGGCAGGTGCCCCAGGTCTATCACCCCAAAATGAGCGTCATTTTTGACGGCATTGACACAGCACTTGCAGCGCCCGATCCGCAAGCCAAAGTCAAGCTCCAAAGAGATGCTATCGAGCTGACAGAGAATGACGAAGTGATCACCTTCGTCAACCGCAATTTGGAGCCCTACCGGGGCTTTCATGTTTTCATACGCGCGCTGCCAGAAATATTAAAACGCCGCCCCAAGGCGCACTGCCTGATCGTCGGGCGTGACGAAGTCAGCTACGGCACCGCCCCGAAAACCGGCGGCAACTGGCGCCAAGTGATGCTGGCCGAGGTGGGTGCGCAGCTGCCCATGGACCGCGTGCATTTTTTGGGGCAATTGGCCTACAAAGACTACATGCGCGTGATCCAGATCTCCCGTTGCCATGTGTATTTGACCTACCCCTTCGTGCTGTCATGGAGCTGCCTTGAGGCCATGAGCGCTGCCCGCGTGGTGGTGGCCAGCAACACAGGCCCCGTGCAGGAGGTGATTGAGCACGGCGTCAATGGCTTGTTGGTTGACTTCTTTGATGTGGCCGGGCTTGCCCAACAGGTGAGCGAGGTGCTGGCAGAGCCGGCCAAGTATCAGAATTTGGGATCACGTGCACGGCAGACAGTGCTTGAGCGGTATGACCTGAAGGCTAAGTGCCTGCCTCAGCAAATTAATTTGATTTGTGATAAAAAAGTGAATTAAAGGGTGGGTCACGGGCCGCCCTTGACGATTCATCTCGGTTAAAACAGGAACCCTTCTTGAATCCCCCTGCCAAAATAAATTGGACATGGCTGCGATTGTTTTTGATCGCCTTGCTGGCCGGATGCGGCGCGTCGAACCAGCAAGATGCGGGTGGCGTGCCTTCGGCCTCTTCCGGGCAAGTGGCCAACTTGGCAAGTCAGGTGAAGTTAACGGCTTACAGCGCTGCGCGGGTGGCCGAGCAGGCCAGTTTTGGGGCAACGCCTGCATTGCTGGCTGACTTGACTTCACGCGGCCTCGCGGGCTGGCTGGACTCTCAAATGGCGCTTCCCGCATCGCAGATCGAATCGCCGTCTTGGGTGATCGACTACAACGACCAAGATCGCGCTGCCAATGAACGAAACGAGCAGTGGAAAGCCCGCATGTTGGTCAGCCTGCCCTTGACAGCGCCAGATCAGTTGCGACTGCGCGTGAGCTGGGCCCTGCTGCAGTTTGTGCCCGCCAATAAAACCAATCCGTATGGGCAAGTAGAGTATTACAACTTGCTGCAGCGCCATGCGCTTGGCAACTATGCCCAATTTTTAAAAGAGATGACGATCCATCCGGTGATGGGCACTTTTCTAGACAATGTGCAAAACCGGCCCAAGTCCGAGCAGTGCCCGGGTTGCGCGCCGAATGAAAACTATGCGCGCGAGTTGTTGCAGTTGTTCTCTGTGGGCGTGGTGCAACTGAACGCAGATGGCACAACGGTGCGCGACGCAAAAGGCAAACCCAAAGAAACCTATGTGCAAGACGACGTTGAAGAGTTGGCCCGCGCTTTAACGGGTTGGCGCTTTGCACCCAGCAACATTCTTTTGGGGCCCAATTGGATCAACGCTGGCAAACCCATGGTGCCAGAGGAAAGCAGTGCCGCACACGACCAGGGGGCTAAGCGCGTCATGGGCACGGATATTCCAGCAGGGCAAGACGCACCGAAAGACCTCGACTCGGTGATCGCCATGATCATGAAACACCCGAACGTGGCGCCCTTTGTCAGCCTGCGGCTCATCCAGCACCTGGTCACCAGCAACCCAACGCCTCAATACATCGGCCGCGTAGCTGCCGTTTTCCAAAACAACGGACAAGGTGTGGCGGGCGATATGAAAGCCGTGGTGCGTGCCGTCTTGCTGGACGCAGAAGCGCGCCGCGGCGATGTGATCGGCGCTGACACGAGCCGATTTGGCAAGCTGCGCGAGCCTTGGTTATGGTTCATTGCGGTGCAGCGCGGCCTGGGGTGCAGCCGACCGCTCGAATGGTCCAATGGGTGGATTTCTGGCCCGCGCACGCAAATGCCTTTCACCGCGCCCAGTGTTTTCAGTTTTTATTTGCCCACCGACCGAGCACCTGGCAGCAACTTGCTGGCGCCCGAGCAAAAACTGCTCAATACAGTGGAGCTAACAGCGCGCTTGAATCAATTTGAAGGCGCTTTGCGAGATGCTTCCGTCAGCACAGCTGCAGGTTGTGATGTGGCAGCTTTGGGCCAAATGTTCACAGATTCGCCAAAGACCTATGTGGACGCGCTGAGCACCCGATTTTTTCGCGCAGCCATGCCGCCAACCCTCAGGAGCAACTTGATGGAGCTGGCCAGCACGCTGCCTAATTGGGGTTGGTCAAGCCCTGCTGAGCGCGGCGTCGAGGGTGCTGTGGTGCTGCTGCATTACGCCTTGACCTCGCCCTATTTTGGAGTCATCAAATGAAACGTCGCACCTTCATGCGCATGGGCGCTGGGCTGCCTGCGCTGGCCCGAATTGGCGGTGGCGCGGGCGTTGCCGGAATGCTGGGCGCGCTGAGTTTGCCCGGCTCCGCTGCTGCCAGCGATTACCGCGCGCTGGTCTGCGTGTACATGGGCGGCGGCAATGATGGCAACAACATGCTGATTCCGCGCGATGCTGCTTATGGTGACTACACCAAAGCACGGCCTGACTTGGCGCTACCCAAAGACAGCCTGGCGTCTTTGGAGGGGGTCACCAATGGCCACACCTTTGGCTTGCACACAGCGCTGGCACCTCTGGCCAATTTGTACAACCAAAAGCGTTTGGCCTTGGTGGCCAATGTGGGCCCGTTGATCGTTCCAACAACGGCGCAGCAAGTGCGCGATGGCTCGGTTGCGTTGCCGCCATTTTTGTTGTCTCACAGCGACCAAGCCGACATGCAGCAAGGCTGGATGGGCGACGCCGATGCCAGCGGTTGGGCCGGCCGCTCGCTGGAGTTGCTTCCCTCGAGCATGCACAACGCGCTCAGTGCAGTCACCATGGACAACAACCGAACCTTGGTGCTTGGGCGGCATTCGCGTGTGAGTTTCATGACCGATGGTGGGCCTCGCTGGTGGGGCCGCGCGGATCTTTCGCAGCCGCAAACTTACTGGACGCAGTCCATCAATCGCATGGCACAGTGGCAGTTCACCAATGACTACGAAGCCGAGTATGCCCGCAGTTTTGGCGGCAGCATCAACGAATCAACACTGCTGACACAGGCGTTCGCACAAGCGCAGGCGCCGCAAGCCGATTTTGGTTCAGGCCATTTGGGCTCCATGCTGCGCTCGCTGGCTTCGGTGCTGCCAGTCTTCAAGTCCATGGGGTACAAGCGGCAAGTTTTCTTTTTGAGCTGGGGCGGCTTTGACACGCACGCGGCTCAGCGAGGCAGCGCCGAGAGTTCACAAGACAGCCAGTTCGACGTCATGGCCAAAGCTTTGACGGCCTTTGATACGGCCAACCAAGCCGCAGGCCTGAATCAAGACGTGACCACGTTCACGATGTCTGACTTTGGCCGCACCCTGCGCCAAAGCTCTGGCGGCGGCAGCGACCACGCTTGGGGCAGTCACTGGCTCATGATGGGCGGCTCGGTCGTCGGGGGTCAGGTGTTAGGCAAATTTCCCGAGCTGGTTCTGGGCGGCGTTGACGACGCTGACCGAGGCGGCGATGGCCGCTTTGCACCCGCCGTCTCGACCGATCAGTTTGGCGCTACTTTGATGCAGTGGATGGGTTTGCCTTCATCTGCATTGGTACAGGCATTTCCTAACTTGGTTAATTTTTCGCAAAAAAATCTGAAATTCATGACGTCATGAACAGCCTGATTGATGCAATGCCCCTATGCCGTTGTTGACTGGAACAAACGGCCAGGACACCCTGACTGGTACAAGTGGTGACGACTCGCTCAACGCCTTGAGCGGCGCCGACAGCATTTCTGCGCTGGGGGGCAACGACTACATCAGCATCGACGACAGCGGCGCCACCGACACGATTGATGGCGGGCCAGGCTGGGACGGCTTGGGCCTGCAGGTGGACGGCACAACTTTGTTGTTGGGCTCAGATTCGCACATCGTGGGAATCGAGCATTACAACGTGCAGACCAAGAGCGGCTCGGCCCTTGACACAGCAGGCAAAAATGGCACACAAACAGTCATCATTTCAGATGCGCTTTATGCATCGGGCTCAACGAACAATGCCTACTTCTCGGCCTACGGTGAAGGCACTTTCACAATCGATGCCACAGCCGTCAAAAGCGGTCACAGCGCCAACCTCTTTGGTGGCTCAGGCAACGACACGCTGTTGGGCGGCGCGGGCAATGAATTTCTGGGAGGCAACGACGGCAACGACAGCTTGATCGGCGGCGCTGGCATGGATGGCGCGCAATACTACTTTGGACAAAATTCCTTAAGCGGATTGGCACTCAGTGGCAACGCGGCAACGGGTTGGACGCTCAGCCTTGGCGATGCGCCCCTGCTCAAGTTGCAAGCCGATACGGCAACAGGTGTTTGGACAGTCACAGACCTGCGCACCGCACAGTGGGTCAGCAGTTCGGCCTTTGGCACCGATACGCTGCAGGGCATCGAGACGCTGGTGCTGGACGCGCAGGACAGCAATGGCGCGGGCTACCGCGCAGCCAATTTGTACATCGGCGGCACAGTGGCTGAGCCAACGCTCGCGCTGCGCGATGTGGCCGGCACCAGCGGCGGCGACACGCTCACCGGCACCAGTGGCAACGATCAGATCAATGGGCTTGGCGGTGCAGACCTCATCGACGCACAAGCAGGCAATGACAACGTCAGCATCGACGACAGCGGAGCCACCGACACGATTGATGGCGGGGTCGGTTGGGACGTTCTGAACCTGCGGGTGGAAGGCGCACCTTTGTTGTTGGGCGCCGATGCACACATCGTGGGAATCGAGCACTACAACGTGCAGCCTAAGAGCGGCTCGGCCCTTGACACGGCTGGCGCCAATGGCGTGCAGACGATCGTCATTTCTGATTCGCTTTACACATTGGGCTCAACGACGAATGCCTACTTCTCAGCCAATGGTGCATGCGCGTACACGCTTGATGCAACGGCGGTGAAAAGTGGCCACACCACCAACCTCTATGCGGGCTCGGGTAACGACACGCTGCTGGGCGGCGCGGGCAATGATTATTTGGGAGGCAATGCAGGCAACGACAGCCTGGTCGGCGGCGCTGGTGAAGACCAAGGCTACTACACGTTCGGGCAGGGTTTGTTGGGCAGTTTGGTGCTCGTTGTGTCGGGGTCGGGTGCGCAAGCAGTCTGGACACTCAACAGCCTGAGTGCATCTGTTACAACGCCCCTGCTCAAGCTGCAAGCTGACACGGTTACAGGTGTGTGGACGGTCACCGATCTGCGTACATCGGTGGGCTTGAACAGCACCGTCTTTGGCACAGACACGCTGCAGGGTATCGAGTCACTGGCGCTGGACGCGCAGGACAGCAACAGCTCGAATTACCGAGCTGCCAATGTGTACTTCGGCGGCACAGTGGCCGAGCCGACGCTCGTGCTGCGCGATGTGGCCGGCACCAGCGGCAACGACACGCTCACAGGCACCAGTGGCAACGATCAGATCAATGCGCTTGGCGGCGCAGACCTCATCGACGCACTGGCAGGCAACGACAACATCGGAGTCACAGACAACGCAAGCACTGACACGATTGATGGCGGGGAAGGCTGGGACAACCTGACGCTGCGCATCGATGGTGGCGCATTGACCTTGGGCGAAAACCCCAATATTCGCGGCATTGAAAACTACAACCTCGACCCTGCAAGCTACGCTGGCACGCAGACGGTCAAGATTGTGGACAGCCTGTTCAGCGCAGCCAATACAAACAACGCCGTGGTCAACATCTGGGGCAGCAACGTGCTGCTCAAGCTCGACGCCAGTGCTGTGCTCACAGGCCACACGATCAATCTCAATGGCAGCAGTAACAGCGACACTTTGATAGGCGGCGCTGGCAACGACAGATTTCAAGGCAACGGTGGTGACGACGTCATCGTGGGGGGCGCTGGCTTTGACACACTTTTTCTGATTTGGCAAAACGGTGACCCGCTGGACCTGAGCAACTACCGCATCGTGGTGTCAACCGACGGCAAAAGTGCCACGCTCACCTCCAGCACCGACACGAACCAGCACACGACACTCAGCGGTGTTGAGCGATTGGAGTTTTGGGACGGCTCGAGCACCCACGGTTTTCAACTGGCTGACTTCATGGACCCCCAAGTCTTGGGTGAGCAAGGCCTGACAGCGAGCGACGCTCAGCGCTGGAATGCGACAGCCGCACTTGGAACGCCCGTGACCGTGAGCTTTAGCTTTGTTGAGTCTGCGCCGTCCAGCGGGCCTGGCGCAGAAGGGTTCCAGACTTTTGACAGCGCCGCTCGTTTGGCTGTTCGCAGTATTTTGAGCGATACCGCGCTGCTCACAGGGCTGAGTTTTATCGAGGTCAAAGAGTCGGCAACAAGCGTGGGGCAGATCCGATTTGGCGCCAGCGCGCAAAGCGCTACCAAGGGCTTGGCCTACCCACCCGATCCTTCTGCAGCCAATGCCACTGCGGGCGATGTCTGGATGGACATTGACTCGATTTTGGCCTTGTCCCCCGGCAGCGAGGGCTTTGCTGCACTGCGCCACGAGATAGGCCACGCGCTGGGCCTGCGGCACCCCCGAAACGTTGACGCAGGAGACGCCTGGGCGCAAGTTCTGCGCGAAGTGGACGACCGCAGCAACCTGACGGTCATGTCGGGGCAAGCCTCCCCGGATGGTCTGTTTCGCGCAGATTGGGGCCTGCTCGATGTGGCCGCATTGCGCTACCTTTACGGATCGCGCACAGACAATACGTCAGACAACACCTACGATCTGGCCGCCTTTGGCGCACTGGCGCTGCAAACTTTGGTGGACGATGGGGGCGCCGATAGGCTGGACGCATCTGCTTCGGCGGTGGGCGTTTTCATAGACCTGGTGCCTGGCCACGCCAGCAGCGTTGGGGTCACCCTGCAAGGGGAGGCTGCGCAAGAAAATGTCGGCATCGCAGTGGGCACTTGGATAGAGCAAGCCGTAGGCACCAACGCAGACGATGTACTACTTGGAAACGCCCATGCCAACACGCTCAGCGGCCTGGCTGGCAATGACTGGATCGATGGCGCAGGGGGCGCAGACACGGCAGTTTTTTCTGGCAAAAGGGCCAGCTACTTTGTAACCACAGGCTTTGGCAAAGTGTTTGTGGCAGCGCGAGACGGCGCACAGGGCTTTGACACGCTTTTGAACATGGAGGCACTTGTCTTTGCCGATGAGCAAGTCCAACTGAGCGCCTCGGCAATGGGGCAGGATGTCAACATCACAGCGCTGCAAGGCATTGCGGCCAACGGCTTGCTGCCCGAGCCCAGTGACCAGTTGCGCGGTGGTGTTCATTACGCCATTGACCAACAGGCCGCCAAGGCAACGGTGAGCATCAGCGACGATGGCGCTTACGTCTACCAGTCAGCGGCAGACTTTGACGGCAACGACAGTTTCACCTACAGCATGCGTGACGCAAGTGGCAACTCGAACACCTATTGGGTCAAGGTGAATGTTTTGCATGTGACGGATGTTGTGGAAATGCTGGCCTACAGCTGGAAAGCGCACACGCTGCTCGACTCGGTGCGCATCAGCACCGAAGAGCACGATGCCACCACTGAAAATGGCACAGCCAAATTCAACTCAGTGGCCGGGAGTAGCTTGACACTGAGCGTTGAGCGAGACGTGCCTCAGGAAGAGTTGACGGCCACCAGCAACGCAGTGAACCTGCAAGACGCCATTGCAATTTTGAAAATGATTGTGGGGCTGCCGGTCAACGGCTCGAGCCAAGGTGTGCCCAATGCCATCTCACCCTACCAAGCGCTGGCAGCCGATTTCAATGCAGACGGCGAGGTGAGCCTGCAAGACGCCCTTGATGTGCTCAAAAAGGTGGTCGGTTTGACTGCACCTGAGCCGATTTGGCACTTTCTCAATGAAATCGATGCCAGTGTTGCAGCCAAAGCCAATCTGCAGCCTGGCTTGGCCCAAGCCACAGTCACAGCCCCGTTGACTGGCGCCGGCCCCGTGCACGTGGGTCTGGTGGCTTACCTCAGCGGCGATGTGGACGGCAGCTATACCGGCGCGGCAGGCTCGGTAGACCTGGACGTGCTCCAGCCGAGCTACTTTGCCACTTTGGTCGCCAACCACCCCGGGGTGCTGAGCACAGCGCAGTTTGGCGGCTAGATTTAGCGTTTTTCCACATTTTTTTGGCAAATTTGCCAAAAATAAATTTGCGCTTGAAAATTGCACCCGCCAGAGACAAAAAACGGATGATTTGTCATGCACTTCCAAGCGTTTTATGATAGAAGTATGAGTTAAGATCAGCGACACTGTCGTCGCCGATATCTGAATTTTTATCTGGGGTGTTCTCCCCTGCGCGAAAGGTTAGTCATGGCTGCTCCAACTCTCACGCTCATGTCATTCATCACCGACGGCTCGGTCAACGGCACGCCGCAAACCGGCGAGGGTTTCGTCAAATTGGGTGCTGGAAGCGGCAGCGGCACGAGCGCTGTGCTTGCAACGGCCAGCACCACCGCCTTCCGCTTGGACATTGTTCCCGACACAGACACCAATGCCTTGACCTATGGCATCAAACGCAATGTGCTGGACAGCACTGGCAATGTGGTGCGCACAGATATGGGCGTCATCACCTTCAATGACACCGCAGCAGCAACGCCAGGGCCAGAGACTTGGGTTGCCACATTCAACGTCACACAGAGCGGCGAACTGGTGGCTGATGGCACAGATGCAGACAGCAATCCTGACGGCTTCAAGATCACCGATGACTCAGGCGCCATCGTCAGCGTGCCATTGGTCTGGCAGACCAAAGACGCCAACAACGTGGTGGCCACTTTCACGAGCAAAGTCAAAGACAAGGCGGGCGCAGAAATCACGCTGAGCGGCGCGCTCAAAGACAACAACGGCGACGGCACCCCCGACAGCATCACAGGAACAATGGGGACGCAACCCTTTAATGCCACCTTTGCCCTGACCGGATCCGATCCTACTAAGCCAGACCACTATGTGGTCATCGAGACGGAAACACAGACCGGCCGCGTTCAGGTTGACAGCAATGGCAACCCTGCTGGTTTGTACTTTACAAGTGGCGGCAGCACAACAGGCGGCGGCACAACCACGACGGCATTGACCTTCACCACTGACGGCTCAGTCAGCGGCACAGCGCAAACTGGCGAGAGTTACATCAAATTGGCTGCTGGCAATGGCACAGCTACAAGCCCCGTGCTTGCGTCGATCAGCACCACATCCTTCCGCTTGGACATTGTTCCCGACACAGACACCAATGGCATGACCTATGGAGTCAAGCGCAATTTGCTCGACAGCACAGGCAAGGTGCTGCGCACCGATGTTGGCGTCATGAGTTTCAATGACACCGCTACAGCCACGTCTGGGCCCGAGGCTTGGGTTGCCACATTCAACGTCACACAGAGCGGCGAACTGGTGGCCGATGGCACGGATGCAGACAGCAACCCGGATGGCTTCAAGATCACCGATGCCTCCGGCACAATCGTCAGCGTGCCAGTGGTCTGGCAGACCAAAGACAGCAACAACGTGGTGGCCACGTTCAGCGGCAAAGTCAAAGACAAGACAGGCGCAGAAGTCACGATGAGCGGCTCGCTCAAAGACAGCAACAACGACGGCACCCCCGATGCCATCAGCGGCACCACAGGCACAGACCCCTTCAGTGGCTTGTTTGCTCTGACTGATACAAACAACGACAAAACACCTGATCACTGGCAATTCACCACGACAGAAATGCTATCGGGGCGCGTGCAGGTTGACAGCAAGGGCAATCCTGCTGGTTTGTTCCTCTCAAGTGGCGGCACGACCACTGGCGGCGGAACCACAGGCGGCGGTACAACAGGCGGCGGTACAACAGGCGGCGGTACAACAGGCGGCGGTACCGTCACAACACCTTTGACATTCACCACCGATGGCTTAGTCGAGGGCACGGTTCAAACCGGCATTGAGACTTACGTCAAGTTAGGTGCTGGCAGCGGCAGCGGCACAAGCGCCGTGCTCGCAACAGTCAGCACCTCATCGTTCCGTTTGGAAATTGTTTCAGACACTGACACCAATGGCTCGACTTTTGGCGTCACCCGCAAAATGCTCAATGGTGACACGGTTGTCTCTACATCAACGGGCCGACTGACATTCACCGACAGCGTTGCAACGACCAAAGGCCCAGAGAATTGGGTGGCTTCGTTTACCAGCGTTGAGAGCGGTGATTTGTTGTCCGATGAAAACAAAGACGGCAAGCCCGATGGTTTTAAATTTGCGGTGAGCAAAGACAAACAAATCAGTGTGCCTGTGGTCTGGCAAAAAGCAGACAGCAACAACGTGGTTGGTAACTTCAGTGCCTCCTACAAAGATGACGCAGGCGCTGATGTCCTGATCAGCGGTCAACTCAAAGATGGCAACAATGACGGCACAGCAGATAGCATTTTCGGAACAAAGGGGGGCGTCCCCTTCGGTGGCGCATTTGGGCTGATTGACACCAACAACGACAAAAGCCCCGACCGCTGGCAGATCCTCACCACAGAGAATATCTCGGGGCGCGTTCAGGTAGACGCACAAGGTAATCCAGCAGGCCTTTATGTGACGACAAGCGTCACAACCCCAGTGACCAAAAGCAGCGGCACTGCCGAAGCCGACACCTTCGTCTTGACCTCCCCAGGCTATTACGATGCTGCAGCAGGCAACGACAACATCACGGGCTCAACAGGCAGCGACATGCTGATGGGCGGCGAGGGCAATGACACGCTCAAAAGCGCTTCCGGAGATGACGCCATCGAAGGCGGCGCCGGCGATGACGAGATCGATGGTGGTGAAGGCACAGACACGGCCCGATATTCCAGCAGCAATGCGGCCGATTGGAGCATCGTTGCCAAGTCAGACGGCAGCATTGAGTTGACACAACTCAAAACCGGTGAAAAAGACACGCTGCGCAACATTGAAAACTTGCAATTCAAGGATGCCTTTAAAAGCTTGTCCGTCAACTTCCGGGCTTCTACAGATGCCAAGGGAATGAACAACATCAACGGCACCGACATGGCTGACACTGTCGACGCTGATACGCTGGCTGCCAGCAACAAGGCAGTCAGCTCCCGTGACTGGATCACTGCAGGGGCAGGAGACGACCGAATCAAGGCTGGCGCTGGCGGAGATGACATCACCGGCGGCATTGGCAATGACACCCTTGACGGCGGTGCTGGCGCCAAAGACTCTTTGACCACGCGTTTAGAAGCGCTGCAGGCCAACTCCCAAGCCAACACTTGGGAGCTGGAAAACAGGGCCTATTACTCCGGCCCAGTCAGCCGGTATGAAATCAAAGAACAAGTGGACGACAGCACTGGCACCGTGACAGGCAAAGCCGGAGCAGCTTACTTCAGCGTCAAAGACCTGCGCTCGGGTTCCCCAGATGGAACCGATGCTGTCTTGAACATTGATTTGCTGCAGTTTTCTGACTCGCAATATCGACTGACCCCTACCGCATGGCTCAACCGCGGCTGGGACCCTGCGACCGGTCAGCCCAACTCTACGGTGCTGGGCATCACGCTGGATGGCACGGCCATGGCCAATGCCATGGGCGATGACACCACACTCTTTGCTGGCTCTGACCACCTGACCGGCATGGCAGGCAATGACACGCTCAAGGGTGGCGCAGGAGCTGACACTTTGCGCGGCGACGAAGGCAATGACCGTCTGGATGGCGGTGCCAACCGCGCAGCCAGCTCGGGCTCAAGCACAACGCAGCAGATGGATGCAAATGGCTCTAACGGTGTGGACGTCGCTGAATACGGTGGCAAGGCCGAGCGCTACACCATTGCCAAAGTCACCGACACCACGGGGCTTGTCACGGGTGTTGCTGACAGTGTTTACTACACCGTCACCGATTCCAAAAAAGGTGGAGACGGGGTCGATACGCTGACCCGCATTGAAGTGTTGCGTTTTGCCGATGGCGAGAAAAATCTTGAAGTTATCTCCACGCCTTCACTCAACTGGATTTGGAATGAACAAACCAAAACCAGCACGTCCACGACGGTGGGCATGAATTGGACGGGCACAGGCTGGAACGACACCATCGATGCAACCACCACGGAAGTGGCTGGCAAAGGCGTAGACGATTATGTTCAAGCTGGCGCTGGCAACGACTTGATCAAAACAGGTGGCGGCGCCGACAACATCGATCCGGGTGAAGGCAATGACACCGTGGATGGCGGCAGCAACACCAGCAGCAGCAACACCATGAACTACGCCAACTCCATCAAGGACACGGTTCGTTACGACGCTAGCCAAAACCGTTTCACCATTGCGATGAGCGAAGCCGATGGCCTGCGCACGTTCACAGTGACCGACAAACTCTCTGCGGAATTTGGCGGCCTGGGTGTGGACACCTTGACTAACATCGAGGCCTTGCAATTCACCGATGCCTACAAAGAGTTGCAAGTCAGCTTCAGCTCAATGGGCAGTCAAAACAGCATACAGGGCACCGAATTTGGGGACAGCATGGATGCCGATGCATTGGCTGCGACAGCCGCATTGGCCAATGGCCCCACAACCATCGCGCTGAAGTCGGGTGTGCAAAGCACATTGAACCTGACTTTGACGAACCCTCCTGCGGAGGGTCAAAACTTTGTGGCTGTGGTAGGTTACAGCATGCCAGCAATGCCTGGCATGCCAGCAACTTTCAACCCTGCCACAACTTGGGACATGCAAACGCAGCAAAGCGTTCCCGTCACCATCAACCTTCAAGGCACAGGCGGAGTGCTGAGCGGCGCGTATAACTTTGCTAATTTGTCCGGCATGAATTTGGCCATTCAGGTTTTTGCAACCGGCACAGATGGCGCTAAAACAGGCGCCTCCTTGGCCCAGTTCACAGCCGTCATCAGCACTGAGCAGGATTGGGTTTCACCCGGTGCAGGCGACGACGCGGTTTACGCGGGCGCTGGTGGTGACCGCATTCAAGATGGCCTGGGCAACGACTTTTACGACGGCGGTGCCAACGGCAGCACCGGCAATTCTTGGAACGACCAAGACACGGTGCAGTTCACGGGCTCGCAAAAACGCTACACGGTCGATGTGCTGCCGTATGCTGACGCGCCGGCTGCTATCAAAACATTGATCACAGCCAAATACGACAGCACGCATTTGCCTAGCAATGTGGTGCGCGTGACAGACAAATTGCCAACCGGTGACGGTGTCAACTACCTCATCAACGTAGAGCAAATTCAGTTCGCCGATGGGCAGGTCAATTTGGGCGTGAGCGTCAATCCATGGATACCGCCGACTGGCCAATCCGGACAAGTCTATGTTGGATTGAACAACTACAGCGGCGGCATATTGTCTGATGTGATCGATGCCAGTGGGCATGACGCGGCCACCCTGACTGTTGCGGTCGACGGCTTTAAATCCAACCGTGATTGGATCGAGGCTGGCGCGGGCAATGACACGCTGCTTGGCGGCGTAGGTGGCGACCAGTTGCAAGGCGGCAAAGGCAACGATGTGATCGACGGCGGCGCCAATGGCAGCAGCGGCAACACGTGGGACGATCTGGACAGCGCTCGATTTGCCAACTCAATCAACCGCTACGACATTCAATTTTTCCGTTTGGCAAAACAGGGCGAGACAGCCTTGTTTGACGACATGGGGCAAACAACGGGGACCAAGCTGTATGTGTCATCGGGGTTCTATGTGCCAAGTGGCTTCACCGTCGTCACCGACCGCTACTCCGACGCCATGGGTGGCGAGGGACGCGATGTGCTGCGCGGCATAGAGCAGCTTCAGTTCAGCGATGCCAATGAAACATTGGCAGTCCAGTACAACGACTACACCTACAAACAAAACAACTGGAGCATCACAGGAAAAGATTCCTCCAACAACGACATTTGGGGCAACGTAGAGGTCAGCGTTACCAACCGCAATGCATGGGGCACGCGTTTTGGCGACTCGATCACAGGCACCGATGCAGCCAGCAATTACTTGCAGGGCAACGCAGGCAATGACTACATCGTCGGGGGCAAACTCAGAGATGAGCTCACTGGCGGCTCAGGCAACGACACCCTGGACGGCGGGGCCAACCCCGCAGTGGACCCAACGCGCCCATGGGACACCTGGAGCACTTACGATGTGGCGCGCTATGACGCCGACAAGGCTCAGTTCAACATTCAGCGCTTCACGGACGATGCCAGCGGCACAGTCACGGGCACGGCCAACTTGCCCTACTACCGAATTGAACATTTGATACCAGCCAAGCTCGGCGGCTTGGGAACAGACACGGTATTCAACGTTGAGCGACTGCAGTTCTTTGGCAACAGTGGCGATGTTCAGCTCAGCGTCAAGGTGGAGCAATTTGGCACCCAAGCGTCGTACACCGGCACGCAGTTTGCTGACGCCATCACAGGCACCGACGGCAACGACCGCTTCAGTGGCGATGCAGGAAACGACACCATTGACGGTGGTGCGGGCAACGATGACATTGGCGCAGGCGCAGGCAACGACAGTTTGATCGGTGGCCTTGGCGACGACAAGTTTGTCAACTTGGCCAGTGGTGACGATGTGGTTGACGGCGGCGCAGGCGCCGACAACGTCACGTACGAAGACGTTCTGGCGCGCTTTACGGTGGCGTTGGTGCGAGGCGGGGTTTCCATTGCCACGTTTGACAAGACAACAGGTTTTGGCAGCGCTACTTACACTGCCGCAACCGACACAATCAAAGTCACAGACCACCTGTCGTCTGACCATGGCGGCGAAGGCGCAGACACCTTGACCAGCGTTGAAACGATCAAGTTCAATGATGGCTCGATGGCACTGGTCAATGGCGTTTACACATTCACTTCTGAAACTTTCACGCAGCAGACCAATTTGGTTGGAACCGTTGGCGACGACACGTTGATCGGGGGCACCGGCAATCAGAGCCTTGACGGCGGCACCGACACAGCAACGCTGGGCACCAACTTCTGGGGCGGTGGTGATGTGGCCAGATACTACGGCGCACCACGCGCCAGATTTGACATCGTTAAAAACACAGATGGCACGTTCAAGATCATTGACATTGCCTCCATCATCGACCCACTGTTCTTGACCGATGGGCACCTGAACCCTACGTCGTACGACAGTGACTCCAAGGTCTCGGCCGTGATCGGCTATGGCATTGATACCTTGAGCCATGTCGAGCGGATCGAGTTCAGCGATGGGCAGTTGAACTTGGCACCGCTCGATGTGACCAACATCTACACATCGTACTTGTATGTCAATGGTGTGCAGGGCGCTGCATACGAAGTCACGCAGCACAACATCACGGGCACCTTCTTGGGTGATCTTTTGATCGGCTCTGCCTTTGGCGATCAGATCGATGGGCGCGGCGGCAACGACACGATCAACGGCGGCGTAGAAACTGCAACCTCTGGCAACTCATGGGAAATTCAAGACGTGGTGCGCTACGAAGGCAGCCGTGAGCGTTACATCATCAAGGGCGTGATGGTCAATCCAACCACTTACGCGATCATTGACCCACTTTTCCTGACGGGCTCTGAAGTATTTGGACTGCAGATTTCTGACGTCTTGCCAGCTGCCAACGGCGGCACAGGCACCGATTTGCTGATCAATGTGGAACGCGTCGAATTCGCCGCTGGCACATCGAGCACAGGCAGCAATTCGATCACCATCAAACCAGTCTTCAACTACCAAGACGATTGGTCTGCGGCTGCCGTCAATGGCGTGCGCCCGCAGGCGCTCAATGCGCAAGGCACTGATTTTGCAGACGCCTTGAACGGCACAGCCAACAACGACTGGCTCAGTGGCAACGCGGGCAACGACACCTTGATTGGCGGCGCAGGTGGCGACGAGCTCGATGGTGGCGCAGGCGACGATTTGTTGCTGGGCCAAGCCAACGGTGCACAAGACCAGTGGGGCAATGCCAGAGTCGATACCGCGCGTTACAGCGCACCGTTTGAGCGCTTTGAAATCAGCTCGGTGATGGTTGACTTGGACGGCGATGCCGAGCACGTCAAAGAAACACTGGCCCTTCAAGTGCGTGACTTGCTGCCATCAGACGACAGCAGCTCTTTGGGCACCGACATTTTGGTCGGCGTTGAGACTCTGAGTTTTAACAACCGTTGGGTCGATGTGGGTGTTCGCCGTTCAGAATGGACCGACCCACAAGGGCGCGTCAGCGCCAATGCCGAGGGCACCGTGTTTGACGACATCATTGCTGGTGATACCACCACCAGCGGCGTTGCCAGCACAGCCCACAATGACCAGATGCGCGGCAACGCCGGCAACGATGTGCTGATCGGTGGCGGCGATGGTGATAACTTGCAAGGTGGCGAAGGCAACGATGTGATCGATGGCGGCGCCAACGGCAGCAGCGGCGACGCATGGCGCGACCAAGACCAAGTGCGCTTTTTGGGCAATGCCAGCCAATACACCATTCAGAACATTGCCATTCGCACAGTGGACGGTACGTCCACCATCTTGGCCAATGGTTTGCAAATTGCCACATTCAACAGCACGGCCTTGACCGTGACCGCCACCGACTTGGCTGGCGGCGTAGCCGACGTGCTTCAATTGGCCTACAAGAACCTGAGCTTGTCAGACAGTCAGCACACCTCTGGCTATTTGGTGGTGGACAACTTGTCTGCCGACTTAGGGGGCGAGGGGGCCGACTTGGTCTTCAACGTAGAGACCCTGTGGTTTGCCAATGGCCCGCTGGAAGTGGACATCCGTGCCAACGTCGGTGAGCGCACGGTGGGTGATACCAAGGTCTTGGACTGGGTGAATGTCACAGGCACCAGCAACGCCGACTCGGTAGACATGGCGCGCTTGGCAACCCTGACGGGCAAAACGCAAGCGCAGTTAACAGCAACCCGCATTGATGTGGACTTGCGCGAAGGCAATGATATTTATATCGGCGGCAGCGGCGGAGATTCTGTTCGCACTGGCACGGGCAACGACTATGTAGATGGCGGCGCCAACAGCGGTACAGACCAATGGGGCAATCAGATGCGTGACGAGGTGCGCTTTGATGGCAAATTCAGTCGCTACAACTTGATCGATGTGGCGCTGAACAAAGTTGGCGATAACTGGACCCTGAGCAGCACCGCGCTTGGCCTGACGGCTGGCAGCAGCGTGATTGCTGAGGGCAGCACTTTGCCGGGCACACTGTCCGTGCTGGTCAAAGCAGATCTGAATGCTGCACTGGCTACCATGATCAGCAAAGCTGGTCAGCAGACCAGCGTGTCAGGTTGGTTGGTGGCCGACCGCTTGCCCGCTGCCTTTGAAGGCACAGGGGTGGATGCATTGGTCAATGTGGAGGCCTTGTCCTTCAATGACAAGTGGATGCCGCTGAACATGCAGATCTACTACCAACGCGACTCCAACCCTACGCTGACAACGGCTTGGGAGACACGCGCCATCGTCAGTGCGTATGTCGACGGCACCCAAGGGGCCGACACCATTGGCTACTCGGCCAGTGCTGCAACAGGCACTTACAACTACACAGGTGACGACAACCTCAGAGGCAACGAGGGCAATGACACGATCTCAGCGGGCGCAGGTGGCGACAGGATCAGTGGCGGTGCGGGCGATGACGTCATTGACGGCGGTGCCAACGGCAGCGTAGACCAATGGGGCAACACGCGCACAGACACTGTGCAATACAGCGGCGAGTACAGCCGCTACACCATCACTGCCAACAGCGACGGCACAGTGAGCGTTGCCGACAGTCAAGCCGATGGTGACGGCACCGATACGTTGGTCAATGTCGAGGCAGTTTCCTTCAAAGACCGTTACTTGCGTTTGGGCTCAGAGACCTGGGTCAACAAGGACATGAAGACGGGCAAAGTCCAAGACGTTCAAATCAACGGCTCGATGTTGACTGAGACCATCGACGTCTCAGCCGATGCGTATCCAGATGTCCGCCACTTCTTGCGCGGCAACGAAGGCAATGACACCTTGATTGGCGGTGCTGGCCCCGATGAGTTTGAAGGCGGCACGGGTGACGACTCCATTGTGGGCGGCGCCAACGGCAAGGACGCCTGGGGCAACCCCGGCTTTGATGTGGCGCGCTATCAGGGTGCGTACAGCCGCTACACCATTGAGTACGGCACGGACGGCACGACTTGGAGCGATGCCAATCCAGGCGGCGCCAGTTTGTTGGTGCGGGTCACCGACTCTTTCAGCGCAGACGACGGCGGCACCGGCATCGACATTCTCTCGGGCATCGAAGCCTTGGGCTTCTTTGACAGGTTCTTGATGCTGGAGGCCAGCAAAACAGTCAAAGACTTGAACGGCGACGGCCGACCTGACAATGCTGAGATCACAGGCACTGACAGCGCTGACACGCTGGTAGGTGATTTCACCAACGACGTCATGCTGGGCGGCGCTGGCAACGACACCATGAGCGGCGGCAAGGGCGGCGACATGCTCAAAGGCGGTGCGGGCGATGATCAGCTCGACGGCGGCGAAGATGGCGTGGACCTGCAGGGCAGAACGCTCATTGACGTGGCGCAATTCGCAGGCGCGGCCAGCTTGTACTCCATCACCAAAAATAGTGACGGTTCATTCACAGTGGTCAGCACGGCCGAGGGCACTGACACCTTGACGAACATCGAAGGGCTGCAGTTCAGTGATGGCTTCAGCAGTTTGGTTCAGACCACCACCAGCAGCGACTTGAACAAAGACGGCGTCGTTGATTTGATCGAGATTCGCGGCCTGGATCTGACGGCTGTGGGCGACAGCATTGCACCGACCACTGGCAACACAGCCGTTGCACACCGCATCGCTGGCGGCAAGGGCGCTGACGCCCTGAGCGGCGGCTCTGCTGCCGATGTGTTTGAAGGCGGCGCTGGCAACGACTCCATCACAGGTGGCCTGGGCACCGACCGCGCCATGTTCAGTGGTCAATACGCTGACTACACAGTCACTGGAACAACCAGCGTGACGGTTGTCGACACTCGCAGCGGATCACCCGATGGCACCGACTCCTTGAGCGGCATAGAAGAGCTGGTGTTCAGCGACAAAGTGGTCAAGCTCGGAACAGCCGTGGTCACAACGACCGAGGTCGACACCGACAGCAATCAAAAGGTTGATACGGCTTACACCACGGGCACCGATGGCAACGACAGCGCGGGGCTTGATTTTTCCAGTTCCAGCTTGGTTCAAGTGGTGGACACCGGCGCTGGCAACGACAGCATGATTGGCGGCAGCGCCGCTGACACCTTTACCCCGGGCGCGGGCAACGACACTGTGGTGGGCGGCGCCAACACCGGGTTGGATGCCACGGGCAACCCCAACGTGGACCGAGTGGTCTACTCTGGCGCCATTGCCGACTACAACGTTCACACATTGCAAAGTGTCAGCGTTTCTTTGAGTGGCGCAGTGGAGGTGGGCGATGTGGCCTCAATCGTGGTGGGCGCTGTCACGGTCAGCTACACCGCAACGGGCACCACCTTGGCTTCACTGAAGACCGGGCTGGATGCAGCCATTGCAACGGCCCAGGCGGGTTCGTCGCCAACACTCAGTTCGGCTGTTGCGGTCACATCCACGCTCAGCTCCGACGGCACGCGCATTGACTATGTGGTCAAGTCGACCGATGCACTGGCAGCCGTCTCGGCCAGTGTCAGCAACGGCACGCATGCTGTGACGGGGTCTTTTGCTGTCGGTGATGCCAACCAAAGTGGCACGACTTTGACTGTGGCCTCTGCTACCGGATTGGCTGCAGCCATGAACGTGAGCTACTCCGTTACAACAGGCTCAGGCACCTCCGCCGTCACCACGGTTTACGGGCCTTATGAGATTGCCTCGATCAGCGGCAGCACACTGACATTGTCTCAAAGCATGGGGGCTTCGCCGGGTGCAGGGGCTACGCTGACCGTCACGCAAGACAACACCGATACCACCTTGGCCGCGGGCAACATCACGTATGACCGCTGGTTCGAAGTGGCTACCAAAACGGGCACCGTGGAAACCGACACCTTGCGCGGCGTGGAGCAATTGGTTTTCAGTGATGGTTCAATGGACCTGTCTTTCAAGACCAGCCAGAAGGCCGTATTCGCTGCCACTGGCATGACCACGGTAACGCAAATTGTCGGAACCGATCTGGCCGATGTGATGTATTCCAGCACGGCCGATGAGATTTTCTCAGGCGGCTTGGGCTCAGACCACTTTGTCTTTGCAGATAAAAATGGCAGCGATGAAATTCGCAGCTTCACAGCCGGAAGTTCAGGTGACCTGATCACCTTGATTTTGGGCAACGCAGATGTTGACGGGCTCAATGCCACAGGGGTCGACACAGCCAGTGAAGCCTTGGCCAAAGCTGCACAGCAAGGCAGCGATGTGGTCATTGATTTGGGAGAGGGAAACAGTGTCACGCTGGTGGGTGTGTTGATCGACGATTTGGTAGCGGCCAATTTCGAAGTCACACGCGTTTTTTGATTTGCAGTCACCACAAAAATAAGAAAGCCCCACATGGCATACGAACAAGAATCCTCCCTGATCAACGGTCAGCCCAACAACACAGCCGCATCGACGCCAGACAGCCTCCAAGGGGGCTGGACGAAAGCCACGCTGTCTTCATCGACGGACGTTGACTACTTCAAAGTCACCACCACCAGCGCAGCGCTGATCAAGGTCGATCTGACCAATCTGCTGCTGACAGATACCAACTACTGGAATTTGTCACTGGTGGATGGCAATGGCGACTACGTCAGCAGCTTGACCACCACCGTCACAGGCACACCCTTGGTCAGCGGCAGCAGCAACACGGGCACCACGCTGGCCGTCACGGGGCTGACCTCGTCTTCGGTTCCTGTGGGCAGTCGGTTCACCTTGGCCACCAGCAGCTCAGACACCACCATCTACACCGTCACCAGCGCCACCACCGTGAGCAGCGGCGCCTGCACCTTGACGCTGGACCAAGATTTGCCATCCAGCTTGACCGCGTCCACAGCGCTGGTTTTTGATCCAACACAAACCTTGGTTGCAGGCGTTTCAGCTGAGCTGACAGGGCAGGTGGTGGCCGCTGGCACCTACTACGTCAAAGTCATCGCAGCCAATACAAGCAATGCAGAATATGCGGTGCGCGCAACGGTGTTGCCCACCATTGAAAGCACTGGCGAAAACGGCAGCAAGGAAGATGCCAGTGACGCGCTGACCAACAACCGGCTGCTGGCCGATGCTTGGATGAGTGGCGCCTTGTCAAGCTCAACCGATGTCGATGTCTGGACCTTCAGCTCCGCCACCATGCCGGCTGACTTCAGCATCGACTTTGCGGCAGCCACCGGCAGCCAAACCACCCCGCAGTGGAAGATCGTGGTCGCGCAGTGGACTTCGAGTGGCGAGCAGCCCCTGCTGTCTGCCAACGCCAGCAATATCAGCACTGCCACCGACGCCGCAGCCAGCACGGGCACATCGGCCTCTTTCTTGGTGGACGATGCGCGCTACACCACGGCCGCAACTTACACCGTGACCGTCAGTGCTGTTTCTTCGACCGTCTTCAGCACCGGCGCCTACAAGCTCAAAGTCTCTGGCACCGGCATAGATCAAAACGACACGCCCATACTCAGCATTGACACTGCAAGCTCTTCGACCCCCGGTTTGTTGATTGACTCGGGTGTCAGCCGCTCCATCAAAGCGGGCGCCACCAGCAAAGTTGCATTGAGCACTTTGTTTTCTGTAAGCGATGCCGATTCTGATGGTGGGCAAAGCATTGCCACTTACAAATTATCGCTGACCAAAGCAACAGGTGAAACCGGTTCTGTCTCTGGCAGCATCAAATTGCTTGAGGCCGACGGCTCGGTTGTCACGGGCTCCGTGACTTACAGCATGGACAGCACGATCACCCTCACGGCAGCGCAAATGGTGAAAGCCTATTTGTACGCCGGCACGGTGACGGGCAGTTTGAGTTTGTACATTCAGGCCTTTGACTCCAGCTCGGCTTTGGACAACTCCGGCGCCAGCTCGGTCATGTTGCAAACCTTGCGGGTGGTCAGCACCGATGTTGGCGTGACGGCCACTACCGACGGCACGTTGTCACTCGAAGAAGGCGGCAGTGCCAGCACCGAGACGCTCAGCTTTGTCCTGACCGCTGCGCCAACGCAGGATGTCAAGGTCTATCTTGAGCAAGACAGCAACAGCCGTTTCAGTTTTGGCTCCAGTGTGCTGACCTTCACTTCAGCAAATTGGAGTACGGCTCAAACGGTGGCGGTCACAGCCCGTGACAATGCCACCAATGAAGGGGCCCACACGGGGCAAATCAATTTCCGTGTGGTCAGCGCAGACAGTCAATACGACGGCTACAGCATCGCTTCTTTGACCGTTGCCATAGCGGATCCGTCCAACCACCTCCCAACAGGCGGTGTCAGTTTTACCGGCACCACCACGGAAGATCAAGTGTTAACGGCGGTCACCACTGCGCTGGCCGACTCCGACACCTTAGGGGTCTTGAGTTACCAATGGCAGCGAAGCACAGACGGCACTGTGTGGAGTGACATCAGTTCGGCCACCGGCACAACCTACACACTGGGGGACGCCGATGTCAGCAAATCCATTCGTTTGGCTGTCAGTTATGTAGACGGGCAGGGCACTAGTGAAACGGTGAACAGCAGCGCCAGCACCAGCAGCGTTGTGGGCGTTAATGATTCACATACAGGCAGCATCACTATCTCTGGCACCGCCAAGCAAGGGCAGACCCTCACGGCTGTGAGCACCTTGGTGGATGTGGATGGCTTGGGCACGATCAGCTATCAGTGGAAGGCGGGTGCGGTGAACATCACTGGCGCCACCAGCAGCACTTATGTGTTGACACAAGCCGAAGTGGGCAAGCTCATCTCCGTAACAGCCAGCTACACAGACGCTCAAGGCACTGCGGAGTCGGAGTCGAGTGAGACCGTTCAAGCCATTGCGCTTGGCAAAACCGCAGACATGCAAGCCTACATCTGGAAGTCCCACACCTTGCTCAGCGGTGTGGCCTTGACAGCCAGCACATACAGCAGCACGAGCAACTCGCTTGGCGCAGCCAGCTTCACCCCCGTGACAGAAACCAGCCTGAGCCTGACCGCCAGCCGCGCCATACCCACTGCAGAAGCCAAGGCCACCACCGATGCCGTGAGCCTGCAAGACGCCATTGCGATTTTGAAGATGATCGTGGGCTTGCCAGTCAACGGCACAACCAATGGCGTGGCCAACGCGCTCTCGCCCTACCAAGCACTGGCCGCTGACTTCAATGCAGACGGCGAAGTGGGTCTGCAAGACGCTATTGGCGTGCTCAAGTTGGTGGTGGGTTTGACTGCACCCGAGCCGACCTGGCACTTTCTCAACGAACTGGACACCACTGTTGCAGCCAAAGCGAACTTACAGCCCGGCGCGGTGCAGACCACCGTGACCGTGGACCTGACTGGCACCAGCCCAGTGCACGTGGGCTTGGTGGCCTACCTCAGCGGCGATGTGGACGGCAGCTACGCCGGCGCCACGGGAGCGTCTGACCTGGACATCACCGAGCCGAGCTACTTCGTGAGCTTGGTGGCCAACCACCCTGGGGTGCTCAGCGCGGCGCAGTTTGGGGGGTAGGCTGGGCGCTGGCAGTTGAGTGCAAGGCCATGCTGCCAAGTCATTTGCAACTTCGATTTACACTGTGGCCTGATCACGTCATCTCATTCGGTGTGAACGCTTAAGGAGTCCCGTCACATGGCCGCAACTGCTTTCAACATGGACAACCAATGGCTGCCCTTCACCGCCAACCGCCATTTCCACAAAGACCCGCGTGTTTTTGTGGCCGCCGAGGGCATGCACTTCACCACCCACGAGGGTAAAAAAGTGATCGACGGCATCTCCAGCATGTGGTGCGTGGGCGCGGGGCACAACAGGAAGCCCATCAACGAAGCCATCAAAAAGCAACTCGACACGCTGGACTACGCCACCGCGTTTCAGGTCAGCAATGACCAAGCGTTTGAAGCGGCCCACATGATTGCGCAGATGGCCCCGGGTGACTTGAATAAGGTCTTGTTTTGCAACTCGGGCTCCGAGGCGGCGGACACTTCGCTCAAGGTGGCCTTGGCGTATCACCGTGCGCGCGGCGAAGGCCACCGACACGTCTTCATTGGCCGCGAGAAGGGCTACCACGGCGTTAATTTTGGCGGCATGAGTGTGGGCGGCCTGCCGGCCAACCGCAAGGCCTACGGGGCGCAATTGCTGCCGCGGGTGGACCACATGCGCTTCATTCACGACCCTGTCAACCATGCCTACATCCACAACGAAGAACCGGTCTGGCAAGAAGACCCGCTCCTAGAGTTGGAAGGGCGCATTTTGGCCCTGCATGACCCCAGCAACGTGGCGGCCATCATCGTCGAGCCGGTGGCCGGCTCTGCGGGTTGGTACTTGCCGCCCAAAGGCTATTTGAAGCGCCTGCGCGAGATTTGCGACAAGCACGGCATCTTGCTTATATTTGACGAAGTCATCACCGGGTTTGGCCGCATGGGCACCAACTTTGGCTCCAACTATTACGGTGTGGTGCCCGACATGCTCAACTTTGCCAAGTGCGTCACCAATGGCGTGATTCCATTGGGCGGCGTGGTCTGCCGAGATTTTATTTACGACGCCATGATGAACGCTGATGCGCCGGAACATGCGATTGAGTTTTTTCACGGTTACACCTATTCTGGGCACCCAGTGGCTTGCGCAGCAGCCATTGCCACCATGAAACTGCTGAAAGAAGAAAAGTTGTTTGAACGGGCGGGTCAAATGGGGGTTGTGCTGGGCGACGCGCTGCACAGCACCTTCAAGGGCATGCCCCATGTGATCGGCATTCGCAGTTTGGGCTTGGCCGGTGCAGTCGAGTTAGCCTCTGTCCCAGGGTCCCCGGGCAAGCGCGCTTACGATATCTTTTTAGACTGTTACCGCCAGGGCGTTTTGGTGCGCCCAGCAGGCGAGAATATAGTGATTTGCCCGCCCTACATTGTGGAGAAAGAGCACATCGAGCAGATCGTCAACACACTGGCTGACAGCATCCGCCGGCATGCTTGAAAAGGGCTGGAAAAGGGCTTTGAGAGCGCTTTAGTGCACTAACACGGGTTGCTGGGCCAACCCGGTGTAGCGCTCTAGGGTGTCCTCAACTTCTTCTTGCGTGGGCGTGTTTTGTTGCCAAGCTTGAATGTGCATCTGGAACATCTCAGCCCAAGAGCCATCTAAGTAAACCTCTTTACCCGAGCGTTTGTCGACAATTTCAAACCCGTGTCGCTCCAAGGTGGGGGGGCTGGCGATGGGCGCGGGCTCGCCGCTCTCGTTGGCCAACATGTGCATGACGGCGAAAGAATCGGATTCGTACAACAAGTTCATGGTGCCATTCTGACTGAAGTCTAGGCCTTTCACATGGGGTTGAAAGAAAATAATTCAAGTCCCATGGATTCAAGGCGCGCTCGCCGGCGCTAAAGTGGGCAAGGGCTCAAGCGAGCGCATCTCCATGTCAATGTAGTTGCCGTTGGTTTGTGTGATGCGAATGCGCACGGGCAACCATGCGTGGGCTTTGGAAAGCCAAAGCTCAAGTTGGCTGTCAAACCGGCCTCGTGGCAGGCAGAGCCAGCGGCTTGTCTCAAAGGTCTCGCCGTTGATCACAATGGGCTCTTGCGCGGCCAGACTCAAAGTCCAATTGACGGCATCGCGGGCGGTGGCCGTTTGCACACCCAATTGATTTCCAACCACGAAAGCTTTGGCGCCTTCGCGCGTGCTGCCTTGCCCAGCCATGGCCGCGGCCATTTGAATGAACAAACTGACCTGATCTTGCGCCCCGGCTTGCAGGGGGGCCACTGGCGTGTTGGCACTGAAAACGATGCGCTGCTGGGCCGCCTCAAAGTGCGCTGCCCGCTCGCCACGCCAGATGTCTGAATAACGCAGCGGCGCCAAGCCTTGCGGGCCCAGCGCGCCCACGCTTTTCCACACGCGGGTGCCCAGCAAAAAGGCTTTGACGCTCAAATCTGCTTCGTAGCGCTGTGCGTTGTGTTGCCAACGCAAAGTGCCAGAGGCGTGGTAGGTCAGGCCCCGCTCTTGGCCCGTGAGTTTGTAGCTGATGAGACTGGAAGGCGGCAGGTCGCCTAATTGGGCCGACAAGGGGTGGCTCGCGCTGGCGGTCGCCTCAGCGCTGGTGGGAGCAGGCAAAGGCAAGGCCGCAGGGGTGGGTGGGACGGGTACTGCGGCTGAAACAGAGCTCACATTTTCATTGGGGGTGGCTGTGCTGGTGGGGGTAGTGGGGCTGGGCACGGCCGGCACAGCTTCCTCCTTGGGGGGAAGGCTGGTGTGGGTCTGGGAATCGCCAGGGGGCGAGGGCTCGCTCGCATCGCTTGGCGTTTGCGCCAGCGTGCCTTGGCTGACGCCTTGCCTGGCCGCCACAGGCGCTTTCCTTGGCGTTTGGGCTTTGGGCTTTGCATTGCTGATGGCGCGCGGCTCATGGGCCGGCGCTGCTGGGTCTGCCGCAGCCGCAGAGATGAGCCGTGTTTGCAAGGCTGCCACAGTCAAAGGATTGGGCTCAAAGCGGAAAAAAGAAGGGCCGGTATAGACCAACAACACAGCATGAATCGCCAACACCAAACTGGCCAGCAAGGCCAGGGTTTTGCCCGAAGGCGCTGCAAGCAAAGAGGCGGCGCGGGTCATTGAACAGTGAAATCAGCAGGGACCAGCATGGCAGAAATTTTAGGTGCTTGTCGTTTGGTTAAACTGAGACTAATTTCCCATGAAGTAAGAGCACCACAGCATGAAACTAGCCACCTACAAAGATGGATCGCGTGACGGCCAATTGGTTGTTGTCTCGCGTGACCTGAGCACCGCCCATTATGCGACTGGCATCGCCCAGCGTTTGCAACAAGTGCTGGACGACTGGAACTTTTTCTCGCCTCAATTGGAAGACTTGTCGCAAACTTTGAACAGTGGCAAAGCCCGTCACGCTTTTGCCTTTAACCCCCAGCAATGCATGGCCCCGCTGCCACGCGCTTACCAGTGGGCTGATGGCTCCGCATTTTTGAACCATGTGGAGTTGGTGCGCGCGGCGCGCAACGCCGAGGTGCCGCAAAGTTTCTACACCGACCCCTTGATGTACCAAGGCGGCAGTGACGATTTCATCGGCCCTTGCGACCCGGTGGTCTGCGCCGATGAGGCTTTTGGCATTGACTTTGAAGCCGAGGTTGCAGTCATCACAGGCGATGTGCCCATGGGCGTGACGCCCGAGTCGGCCTTAGAGGGCATTCGCTTGCTGATGATCGCCAACGACGTCAGCCTGCGCAACTTGATCCCCAATGAGTTGGCCAAAGGTTTTGGTTTTTTCCAAAGCAAACCCGCCACTGCTTTTAGCCCCGTGGCCATCACGCCCGACGAGGTGGGTGATGCGTGGCAGCATGGCCGTTTGCATTTGACTTTGCAGTCCAGCTGGAACGGCCGCAAAGTGGGCATGTGTGAGGCGGGCCCCGAGATGACATTTCACTTTGGCCAACTGATTGCGCACATGGGGAAAACGAGAAATGTGCGCGCCGGCACCATCGTGGGCAGCGGCACGGTGAGCAACAAAAGCCTGCTGGTCAACGGCAAACCCGAATGGCCCAAGGGCTACAGCTGCATTGCGGAAAAGCGTGCCATTGAAACCATTTTGGATGGCAAACCGAGCACCGAATTTATGAAATTTGGCGACACCATCCGAATTGAAATGAAAGGCAAAGACGGCCAAAGCCTGTTCGGCGCGATTGACCAACAGATTGTGGCATTGGCGGCTTAGGCCGGGCGTTGTACCCTGTGTTGGGAAATCAGGAGGGCGGTGCAGCAGCAGGTGGCTGAGAGCCACTTGAGCCGGGCGCTGTAGGCGCCGATTTGCCAGCAGCACTTCGAACTTTGATGATTTCAGTGATCTTGTCCAATGCGGACAAGTAGGCTTTCACGGTGTCTTCGGAATTCATTTGCAAATTCGAAGTCATCTCACATATTCTGTAGAGGATGTCTCTTGTGATCAAAACCGAGGGGCTGCGCCCCCCCAGGGTTGTCGCAGCAAAACCCTGAGACTCAGTCAGGGAGTCATTGCCCGATGGCGCGCCAGGCAGCAACCCCGCCAGGGAGAAGCCTTCAGATTTGGTCTCTGAAGCCAAAACGTCAGGGTCAGGGGTTTTGCAAACGCGTTCTTTGACGCTGGGGTCGGTGATGATGAAGCCCACGCCCGTGTTGTGATCCATGACGACATCAATACCCTGACGGTCGACCAAGGTTGTTTTGTTTGCAAACGAGCTGAACATGCCGCATCCGCTGAGCAAAAGCGACATTGTCAGGACGCCTAACTTGAGAAATTGCCTCATTTTCAAATCCTAAAACTTGTCAAGTGGTGTGACGCTTGCGCATCGTCATTAAAACTGCGCTTTGGAAACCACCTGCGTATAGCCAGCACTGAAAGAGCCGTTGGCAGCAGCTTGTGGCTCGAAGGGGATGGTGATGCCGGCTGATATGCCGGGCCCGGCACAAAGCGAGGTAAACGGTGAGGTCACTTGCTGCACGGCGGCAGATTTGAGCGACTCCACGTTGATGTTGTGGGGGTTGCCCGTGAGCAGTGAAATCATGGGCGTTGGCAAGCTCCAGCTCAGGCCGGTGTTAAAGCCCATGGCGCTGCCGCTGAAGGTGTAGCTCAGGCCGCTGGCGGCTTGCGAGCTGCCGGGGCCCCATGACAAGCCCAGGTCCAAGCCGCCTGCAGGCCCTGCATCGGCTGTGCCCAGTGTGGCAGAAACGCCGCCGCTGATGGTGATGGCCATGTTGAATTTGCCATTGCGCTGCGGGAATGTGTCTACGTTAAAACCAACGGAAACGCCGCCGCCCAGGCCGTCATAGCTGCCCGATGGGCCCACATAGATGCCCCAATTGGATTGGAAGGCGTTGCCCACCAAAGAAACCCCAGTTTGGCTGATCATGCCAATCGAGGTGCCAATGGATTTCAAGTCGGAAGCAGTTTGCGCATCAATCGGGTTTTTTCGCATCAAAGCGCGAAGCAAGCGGTTCAATGCCTGTTTTTCATCGCCTGACAACTTGGTCATTTTGGCCCCGTAAGGCGCAATTTTTCCAAAATTGCTCAGCACACTTCCTGCTGTGCATTGGTTTTTCATGAAGGACAGCAGGCTGTCTCCATCCTTGAGCATGGTCTTGAGGCTGTTTTGGGTGGCCACATAAGCTTTTTGAGCAGCAGCCAAGTCAGTGGCATACGCTTTGACGGCGTCTTTTTTCAGAGTGTTGTACTCCTTGCCAGCAATGTCCAGGCTGTCTTTTTCCATGCGCTCTGCATAGCTTGCAAAACCCATGGCTTTGGAGGCGGTTTCGGCTTCTGCTGCATTGGCAAAGCCGTTGGCCTTGGCTTCAACTTCCAGCGCTGTGGAGGCGGCATCGTTGGCGGCCTTGGTGATGTCTTTGCCGACGGTCTTGGCTTCGTTAGAGGCTTTGTCAGCTGCTTCTTTGAGCTTGCACTTGATATCGAATTTCGAGCAAGCGTAAACCGAGGCAGATCCGTGCAAAAGAAGCCCCAGAGCGATGATTTTGAGAATGTTTTTAACTGTGTTTGGAGGCGTCATCCGCAAATACTAGCATGTAAACCTTGCCCGGCGAAGGGCGGGCAGGGGCCTGGCCCAAGAAGGGCCTGCACGGTTTTTCAAACGACTCAGTGTCGTTTCTCGGCAAAAGATTGGCAATCAATGCAGCGCAGCGCAGCGGGAAAAGCCAGCAAGCGAGTGGTTGGAATTTCTGCATCACAATCCAAGCATATGCCGTAGTTGCCCGCCTTCAAGCGCGCCAAGGCTGTATCAACGGCAGACAGCTCGGCTGTTTCATGTTCGTTCATGGCGAACTCGGCATCGCGCTGCGTCATGACCTGCGCATGCGAATCTTCGTTCCCGCCAAAGTGGTCGGCGGCCACTTCGGCGCGGCCCACAACGCCTCCGCGCTCACTGGCCATGCGCTCCAACAGACCAACGCGCTGCGCCAATAAAAGTTGGTGAAATGTTTCTTGCTGTAATTGGTTTTTCATGGCGTGTGTTCCTCTGCGCGGCATTGTAGAAGTCTTGCGAGCCGCGCCCTTTGACCCAGATCAAGCGTTGATGCGGCGCATGACAAAATGCATTGCACAATATGGCAGCGACAAGCCCCTCCAACTGGGCAAGCATCGGTAAATTTTTCAGGAGATACCCCATGAGCCACCCCATCGATTACAGCCGCTATCAAACCTTGAGCATCTCGCGGCGCGGCGCCAGCCAGTCCGTGCTGGACATTCAAATGAAAGCGCAGGGGCCTGGCGGCAATGGCAAATTGCCCACTGCCGGCCACGAGGGGCATGCTGAATTGGCAGAAATTTGGCTGGATGTGGGCCGCGACGACAGCGTGCGCTGCGCCGTCTTGCGCGGGCAAGGGCTGGGCTTTTCGGGCGGCGGCGATCTGTCTTTGGTCCAAGACATGACGCGTGACTTTGAAGTTCGCACCCGTGTTTGGAAAGAAGCGCGCGACTTGGTCTACAACTTGATCAATTGCGACAAACCCATCGTCAGCGCCATGCACGGCCCAGCCGTGGGGGCGGGCTTGGTTGCAGGCCTGTTGGCTGATATTTCCATCGCCAGCAAGACTGCAAAAATCGTTGATGGCCACACCCGTTTGGGCGTTGCTGCAGGCGACCACGCTGCCATCATTTGGCCGCTCTTGTGCGGCATGGCCAAAGCCAAGTACTACCTGATGCTGTGTGAACCTGTCAGCGGGGAAGAGGCCGAGCGCATTGGCTTGGTGTCGCTGGCTGTTGAGGAGGCAGACCTCTTGCCCAAAGCTTATGAGGTGGCAGAGCGGTTAGCGGCTGGCAGTCAAACAGCCATTCGCTGGACCAAATACGCCTTGAACAATTGGCTGCGCCAAGCTGGCCCGAGCTTTGACGCCTCGCTGGCCCTGGAGTTCATGGGCTTTTCAGGGCCCGATGTGCAAGAGGGCATCGCCAGTTTGCGCGCGCGTCGGCCGCCGCAATTCTAAAAACTCAGGGCTTGTCTCTATGCGTTAAGCTTTGCGCTGCGATCTTCCACAAGGAGCCCCCATGAGCGATCAATCACCTTTCGGTTTTGGCAAATTTGTGCCCGGTTTTGATTTTTTGCAAAACTTGGGGCAGGCGGCCAGTCCGGGTGCGGCTGCCCCATCCCACGGCATGCCCAACATGGCCTCTTGGGTTGCGCCCACATTGAGTGTTGAAGAGTTGGACAAGCGCATCCAAGAGCTCAAAGCAGTGCAGTTTTGGCTGGACCAAAATGCCACTGCGCTCAAGGCCACGATCCAGGCCATGGAAGTGCAAAAAATGACCTTGTCCACATTGCAGGGGATGAATGTGAACATGGCCGATTTGGCCAAGGCTTTCATGGCCAAAGCACCGCCGGCCGCTGCTGAAACGCCTCCCTTTGCGGCGCCTGCTGACAAGCCTGCTGCACAAGACAAGCAGGCACAAACGGATGCCCCAAAGGGCGCAGAAGCACCAGCGGTAGACCCCATGCAGTGGTGGGGCGCTTTGACGCAGCAGTTTCAAACCATTGCAGCGGCGGCCGTCAAAGATGTGGCTGACAAGGCCATGAAAGACGCTCCCAAGCAGGCCAAAGCAGCCCCGCGCAAAACGCCAGCCCAATCGCGTGCCAAACCTCGGCCCAAAGCCAGCGCCAGCAGTCGCACAAAACCGGCATGAAGTTATTTCCATTTGGACACGCCACGCACCCGCAATGGGTCATGGCTGCGGGCTTGGTGCTGGCGCAATTGCGCGCCCAAATGAGTTTGCCTGGCCACGCTGACAAGCCCAGCTTGGGCTTGCTGTACATCACAGACCACTACGCCAATGAAGCTGCCGCCTTGTTGCAACACCTGCGTGAAGCCTTGCCCATGGTGACAGATTGGTCGGGCACGGTGGGCGTGGGGGTGGCCGCCAACAATGCCGAATATTTTGACGAACCAGGCATGGCCGTGATGCTGTGTGATGTGCCACCCGAGCAGTACCGCGTGTTCTCAGGGGCCGCGCCTTTGCCTGCCAGCTTCAAGGCGCAAAGTGCGCTGGTGCATGCAGACCCCCAAACCCCTGACTTGGCCGAGTTGATCGCAGAAATGGCCAGCCGTACGCGCTCAGGCTACTTGTTTGGTGGTTTGTGCGCGAGCCGCCAGCAGTCGGTTCAGTTTGCCTTGAGCTCAACGCAAGACGCAGAACAAACTGGCGCAAAAGTGGGCATTTTGCAAGGAGGTTTGAGCGGTGTAGCCTGGTCGCCGGAAGTGCAAATTTTGTCGCGCGTGACGCAAGGCTGTCAGCCCATCGGCATCGAGCGCACGGTCACTTCGGCGCAAGGCAATGTGATCTACGAATTGGACAGCCAACCCGCATTGAAAATTTTGCTGGATGATTTGCAGGTCTCTTTGTCGCAACCACAAGAGGCTTTGGAAGCCGTGCGCGCCACCTTGGCCGGCTTGACTTCGGCCGGGCAGCAAGGGGTTGGGCAAACCGGCAGTTTGGGGGTGGATGTGCGGGTTCGTCACCTCATGGGCCTGGACCCTGCGCGCCAAGGCGTGGCCATTGCAGAGCACCCCCAGGCCGGAGAGCGCCTGGCCTTTTGCCAAAGAAATTTGCAAACAGCCCGAGCTGACCTGCGGCGAATTTGCACCGAAATTCGCGAAGAACTCGAGCCCGAAACCATCAGCTTGGAGATGGCCCACGCGCTGGCTGCAAGCGATGCACAAGCCGCGCCGCACCCCGCGCGGCGCATTGCCGGGGCGGTGTACATCAGTTGCTCTGGCCGAGGTGGGCCGCACTTTGGCGGGCCCAGTGCCGAGATGCAATGGGTGCGTCACGCGCTGGGCGACGTGCCTTTGGTGGGGTTTTTTGCCGCTGGTGAAATTGCCCACAAGCACTTGTATGGTTACACCGGCGTGTTGACCGTGTTCACCATGCCCTCAGACGCCGCGAGCGCGCTCTGATTTGAACTGCGCTTGAAAAGCCTTGAACAGCCCGCCCTCCAAAGCATTGCGTACCTCTTGCATCAAATTCAAGTAGTAATGCAAGTTGTGAACAGTGCACAGCATGGGGCCTAACATTTCTCCGCACCGGTCCAAGTGGTGCAAGTAGGCTCGGCTGAAGCCGCTGCGCCCGCCTTGGTCCCATGAGATTCCAGCAATGCCGGCACAGGCATAACAGGTGCAAGTGCTGTCCAGCGGTTGCGGGTCTACTTTGTGGCGTGCGTTGCGCAATTTCAAATCACCAAAACGGGTGAACAGCGTGCCATTGCGCGCGTTGCGCGTGGGCATCACACAGTCAAACATGTCCACCCCTTGCGCCACACCTTCGACCAAATCTTCGGGGGTGCCCACACCCATCAAGTAGCGCGGTTTGTTCGCAGGCAAACGGTGCGGCGTGTGCGCCATGATTTGCAGCATCTGCTCTTTGGGTTCACCCACGCTGACGCCTCCAATGGCGTAGCCTGGAAAATTCATCTCCACCAGATGGTCCAAAGATGCTTGGCGCAAGTTCTCAAACATGCCCCCTTGCACAATGCCAAACAAAGCGTTTGGATTTTCAAGGCGTGTGAATTCGTCTTGGCTGCGCTGGGCCCAGCGCAAACTCATCTCCATCGATTGGCGTGCTTGCGCCTCGCTGGTGAGTTGCCCTTTGCTCTCGTAAGGTGTGCACTCGTCGAGTTGCATCACGATGTCCGAATTGAGCACGGTTTGAATTTGCATGCTGACTTCGGGGGACATGAACAATTTGTCGCCATTGACGGGCGATGAAAAAGTCACGCCTTGCTCGGTGATTTTGCGCATCTCGCCCAAAGACCACACTTGAAAACCGCCTGAGTCAGTCAAGATCGGTTTGTGCCAATTCTCAAAGCCATGCAATCCGCCAAAGCTTTGCAAGATGTCTTGCCCTGGCCGCATCCACAAATGGAAAGTGTTGCCCAAAATGATTTGCGCGCCCATGTCTTCCAGGCTGCGCGGCATCACGCCCTTGACCGTGCCGTAGGTGCCCACAGGCATGAAAATAGGGGTTTGAACCACGCCGTGGTTCAAACTCAACTGGCCACGGCGGGCGTGGCTCAAGGGGTCGGTGCAAAGCAATTCAAATTCAAGCATGGGGTATTTTACGAAACAGTCTAGTCGAGTGTGCGGTGCAGGGGACTTATTGTGCGAACATCTGTGCCATTGACAAAAGCCCCAACCCTTCTCCAAACCTGCCAGGCACGCCGTCCATGAACGCTCACAGCACCCCGCCAGAGACAATGCCAGAAACGCCGTTGCATTGGGAAATGGGCGACACCAGCCGCATCCCCTTTGCGGTGTACACCGATGCGCAGCGGCATCAAAAAGAATTGGACCGATTTTTCTACCACGGCCATTGGTGCTACGTAGGCTTGGATGCTGAGATCCCCAAGGTGGGTGATTTCAAGCGCACCGTGGTCGGCGAGCGCTCGGTGGTCATGAGCCGCAGTGAGGACGGCACCATCCATGTATTTGAGAACATGTGCGCGCATCGGGGCATGCAATTTTGCCGAGAGCGCCAGGGCAACAAACAAGAATTTGTCTGCCCTTATCACCAATGGAGTTACAACTTAAAAGGTGACTTGCAGGGCGTGACGTTCAGAAAAGGCGTCAAGCAAAACGGCAAAGTCAATGGCGGCATGCCAGCCGACTTTGACATGAAAGAGCACAAGCTCAACGCCTTGCGCGTGGCTGTGCGCGGCGGCGTGGTGTTCGCCTCGTTCGACCCCGATGTGGAATCTTTAGAAGACTTCATGGGCCCCGTCATCTTGTCCTACTTTGACCGCATGTTCAATGGCCGCAAACTGACCCTGCTCGGCTACAACCGACAACGCATTCCGGGCAACTGGAAGCTGATGCAAGAGAACATCAAAGACCCCTACCACCCCGGCCTCTTGCACACTTGGTTTGTGACCTTTGGGCTTTGGCGAGCAGACAACCAATCGCAGTTGCGCATGGACGCGCATCACCGCCATGCCGCCATGATCTCAACCCGGGGCGCTGCTGGGCAAGCCAGCCAAGTCACGCAAGTTGCCAGTTTCAAACAAAGCATGCAATTGGAAGACCCTCGTTTTTTGGACATCGTGCCAGAAGCTTGGTGGAACGGCCCCACCGCGGTCATGACCACTTTGTTTCCCAGCGTGGTGCTGCAGCAGCAAGTCAACAGCGTTTCAACGCGGCACATTCAGCCCGATGGTCACGGCGCCTTTGATTTTGTTTGGACCCATTTCGGATACGAGGACGACAGCCCCGAGATGACCCAGCGCAGACTGCGCCAGGCCAATTTGTTTGGCCCTGCTGGCTTTGTCTCGGCGGACGATGGCGAGGTGATCGAGTTTTCACAACAAGCCTTTGAAACCCGAACCGATCACCGTACTTTGGTCGAACTGGGTGGGCGGGAGGTGGCTGACACCGAACACATGGTGACTGAAACTTTGATACGCGGCATGTACGAATACTGGCGCAAAGTGATGGGAGAGTGAGATGAGCAGCGAAGTCAAAATGGATTTTCAAACTCATTGGGAGTTGAGTCAGTTGTATACCGATTACGCCATAGCGGTAGACAGCGGCAAGTGGGATTTGTGGCCTGAATTTTTCACCGAAGACGCTGTCTACAAATTGCAACCTCGCGAGAACCATGAGCGAGGTTTTCCATTGGCCACTTTGTCTTTCGAGAGCAAGGCCATGCTGCGCGACAGGGTCTACGGCATTCAAGAAACTTTGTACCACGACCCCTATTACCAGCGCCATGTGGTGGGTGCGCCGCTGGTGCGTGCGGTGCTCGACAGAGGCTGGCATACCGAGGCCAATTACGCTGTATTTCGCACCAAGCTAGACGGCTTGAGCAGCGTCTTCAATGTGGGCCGTTACATCGACACCGTGGTGCCCACGGCGCATGGGCTGAAGTTTGCGCAGCGCCTGTGCATCTATGACAGCGAGATGATTCCCAACTCGATCATCTACCCCATTTGAATGGCATAGAGACGACTTAAGAGGCCGCGCTGCGCGAAAGCAGCATGGCATCGCCGTAGCTGAAAAAACGGTAGCGCTGGGCAATCGCATGTGCATAAAGGCGCATGATTTTTTCATGACCCGCAAATGCGCTGACCAACATCATCAAGCTGCTTTTGGGCAAATGAAAATTGGTCAGCAAATGGTCGACCCATTGAAACTCAAAACCCGGCGTGATGAAGATTTGCGTGTCGCCTTGCGCCTGGCCGGTTTGTGCCCAAGACTCGATGCTTCTGACGGTGGTGGTGCCCACCGCCCAGACGCTGGCCCCACGCGCTTTGCAATCCTTCAAGGCCTGCTGGGTCGCCTCTGGAATGTCGCACCACTCGCTGTGCATCTGGTGCTGTGAAATGTCTTGGGTTTTGACGGGTTGAAAAGTGCCTGCCCCTACATGCAGGGTCACGCTGGCGCGGTGCACGCCCATGGCCTGCAAATCAGCGAGCACACCTTCGTCAAAGTGCAAGGCTGCAGTGGGCGCTGCCACCGCCCCCGGGGTGCGGGCAAAGACGGTTTGATAGCGCTGCTCGTCTTGCGCCACCTCTTCTAGGCTGGCCGTGTCGTCGTCATGACGCTCAATGTAAGGCGGCAAGGGCACGTGCCCATGCAGGGCCATCAATGCGTGCGGCTCGCCGCTCAATTCGAAGCAAAACAGCGCGCCTTGTTCATCCGGCCAGCGTCCGATCAAGCGGGCCTCAAAGCCAGAGCCACTGCGGCCGTCCATGTGCAGCACAGCGCCAGTCAAGGGCTTTTTGCTGACCTTCATGTGCGCCACCACCTGATGCCCAGGCAGAACGCGTTCGACCAGCAGCTCCACTTTTCCGCCGGAGGACTTATGACCAAACAGTCTGGCTTTGATCACTTGTGTGTCATTGAAAACCAACAAGTCGCCCGAATGCATCAAAGTAGGCAATGTTTTGAAAATGCGGTCTTGAGGTTCAGCGTGCCTTGCGTCCAACAAACGCGAAGCGCTGCGCTCGGGGCAAGGGTGCTGCGCAATCAGATCGGGTGGTAATTGAAAGTCAAAGTCGCTCAGTTGGAGGGGAGCGCCGAGAGAATTTTGTGAGACTGTGGTCATGGTGCTTGAGGGCCGAACGGGCCCGTGCCAAGAAAAAATACAAGCGCTATTTTCTCACGTCACTTCGAGGGCCAGTTTTCTGGGGTTAAACATACAACTTGTGATGAACAATTAATAAAATCAATATCTCAATTTACTTTCAGGCCGATCTCAGACAGTACTGTTTGATGATGCCGCCAATTCCCGAAGCACAGCAATTCGCAGAGCGCCTGCGCAGCGCTTTGGACGGGATCGGGGTGCGCCCTTCGCCCACGGTGGTGGCCAACGCTTTTAACCTGCGCTACCACGGGCGCAGCATCACCCCGCACACCGCTCGCAACTGGTTGCTGGGCAAGGTCATGCCCACCCAAGACAAATTGCGCGTTTTGGCCGAGTGGTTGCAAGTCAGCCCAGACGAGCTGCGTTTTGGCCGAGGGCCCGGCAAAACTTGGGTCTTTGAGTTGAATGCTGGCCCCATTGAGATGGGCTTGGCCGATCGGGAGATGGTGGGCCGGTATTTGTCGCTGGCCCAAGTCGACCGCAAAACTGTGCGCGATGTGGTCTTGGCCCTCGTCCTGGCTGCTGCGGCCAACGACAACCCTTAAGACGCCTGGCCCGCAGTTGGGGGCCGCGCGGCACGGCACAATGGCGAGATGCCCGCCCCTGAGTCCCCCTCTTTTGTCGCTCCTCCCACCAAAGCCTTGTCGATGCCGCAAAAGGCTTTGCGCAAAATGGGCTTGGCGCGCGACATCGATTTGGCCTTGCATTTGCCTCTTCGTTACGAAGATGAAACGCACATCACCCGTTTGAGCGACGCCCACGACGGCCAAAGCGTACAAATCGAGGCCAAGGTCATTGCCGCTCAGGCCAGTCTGCGCCCCAGAAAGCAATTGTTGGTCACGGTGGACGACGGCAGCGACACCTGCACGTTGCGATTTTTCAGCTTTTACCCGGCCCAACAAAAAGCTTTGTCGGTGGGCGCACAAATTCGCGTGCGCGGTGAAATCCGAGGCGGCTTCATGGGCCGCACCATGATGCACCCCAGTTTCAAACCTGCGGGGGGTGAGCTGGCCACCGCCTTGACGCCCATTTACCCCACTGTGGCCGCTTTGCCTCAAGCTTATTTACGAAGGGCCGTGGCTGGGGGTTTGAGCCGCGCAGAATTGAGCGAAACCTTGCCCCCACAGGCCAGGTGGCCAGGGCCACAAAAACTGCTGAGTTTGCGCCAATCTTTGGTTTTTTTGCACCACCCCAGCCCAGACGTTTCAATGGCAGCCTTGGAAGACCGCAGCCACCCAGCCTGGCAGCGTTTGAAGGCTGAAGAATTGTTGGCCCAGCAACTCTCGCAGCTCACCGCCAAGCAAGAAAGGCAGCATTTGCGCGCACCCACGCTCGTGCACAAAGCGGGTGCATTGCACGACCAACTGCTCCAAGCGCTGCCTTTTCGACTCACCGCAGCTCAGCACCGCGTGGGCCAAGAAATCGCGCAAGATATTGCCCACAACGCGCCCATGCACCGTTTGTTGCAAGGCGATGTGGGCGCAGGCAAAACAGTGGTGGCCGCCCTGGCGGCAATGCTGGCCATTGATGCTGGGTGGCAATGCGCGTTGATGGCGCCCACTGAAATTTTGGCGCAGCAGCATTTCAAAAAATTGGTCGATTGGCTGGCGCCTTTGGGCGTGCAAGTGGCTTGGCTGACGGGCAGTCAAAAGAAAAAAGAGCGCACTCAGATGCTGGCCTTGATCGAGAGTGGGCAAGCGGCCTTGGTGGTGGGCACGCACGCCGTGATTCAAGAGCATGTGCGCTTTAAAAATTTGGCCTTGGCCGTGATCGACGAGCAGCACCGCTTTGGCGTGGCCCAGCGCTTGGCTCTGCGTGAAAAAATGCAGGACGCGGGCATGGAGCCGCACTTGCTGATGATGACTGCCACCCCCATCCCGCGCACCTTGGCCATGAGTTACTACGCCGACTTGGAAGTTTCCGTGATCGACGAGTTGCCCCCCGGGCGCACGCCGGTGGTGACCAAAGTGATCTCTGACAACCGCCGGGAAGAAGTGGTCCAGCGCATCAGTGCGCAATTGTCGCAAGGCCGCCAAGTCTATTGGGTCTGCCCCTTGATCGAAGAGAGCGAAGCGCTTGATTTGACCAATGCCACGGCCACCCATGCCGATTTGTCGGCAGCCCTGCCAGGGGTGAGTGTTGGCCTGCTGCATTCGCGCATGCCAGTGGCTGACAAGCGCGAGATCATGGCGCAGTTCACGCAAGGCAGCATGGGGGTGCTGGTCAGCACCACCGTGATCGAAGTGGGTGTGGATGTGCCCAACGCTTCTTTGATGGTGATCGAGCACGCCGAGCGCTTTGGTTTGAGCCAATTGCATCAACTGCGCGGGCGCGTGGGGCGCGGCAGCGCCGCCTCTGCCTGCGTGTTGTTGTTCGGCACGCCCGAGGGCGGGCGCTTGAGCCAAACCGCACGCGAACGTTTGCGCGCCATGGCTCAGACCCACGATGGTTTTGAAATTGCCCGGCGTGATTTGGAAATTCGCGGTCCGGGCGAATTTTTAGGTGCACGCCAATCGGGTGCCCCCATGCTGCGCTTTGCCGACTTGAGCGTGGACATCGCCTTGCTCGAATGGGCCAGGGCCTTGGCCCCCGACATGCTCGCAAAACACCCCGCTTTGGCTGAGCAACACATTGCGCGCTGGTTGGGTGGAAAATCGGAGTACTTGAAAGCTTGAACGCATGACGCTGACCGAACTCAAATACATCGTGGCGGTGGCCCGCGAAAAACATTTTGGCAATGCCGCGCTGGCTTGTCACGTGTCGCAGCCCACCCTGTCGGTGGCCATTAAAAAACTAGAAGAAGAGTTGCAAGTTAAATTGTTTGAACGCAACGCCAACGAGGTCACCGTCACGCCATTGGGCGAAGAAATTGTGCGCCATGCCCAAGGCGTGCTGGAGCAAGCCGCGCAAATCAAAGAAATAGCCAAGCGCGGTAAAGACCCTTTGGCCGGCGCATTGCGATTGGGTGTGATCTACACCATTGGTCCTTATTTATTGCCCGACTTGGTGCGCCAAGCGATTGCATTGACGCCGCAAATGCCTTTGATGCTGCTGGAAAATTTCACGCTGCGCTTGCTCGAGATGCTCAGAAGCGGTGAGATCGATTGCGCCATTTTGGCCGAGCCTTTTCCCGATACGGGCCTGGCCACAGCGGCGCTGTACGACGAGCCCTTCATGGCAGCTTTGCCCGTGAGCCACCCCTTGGCCAAGGCTGCTTCGATCACGGCCGATCAACTGAAAAATGAAACCATGCTGCTGCTGGGCACGGGCCATTGTTTCAGAGACCATGTGCTCGAAGTGTGCCCAGAGTTCGCGCGCTTTTCCAGCAACGCGCAGGGCATTCAAAAAAGCTTTGAAGGCTCTTCGTTGGAAACCATCAAACACATGGTGGCTGCAGGCATGGGGGTAACTTTGGTGCCGCGTTTGTCGGTGCCAGCGCAAGCCTTGGATGCGCAATCTCAGCGCAAAAATCATGAAGATGCGTATGTCAAATACTTGCCGATTTTGGACAACATGGGCGGCTTGCCGCCCACGCGCTGCGTGGTCTTGGCATGGCGCAAAAGCTTTACCCGTTATGAGGCCATCGCCGCTTTGCGCAATGCCATTTACGCTTGCAAATTGCCGGGCGTTGAGCGCTTGTCTTGATTGCTGACAATGGAACTTTGCGCTCACCTTGACCTGAAAAAATAAAACACCGATGCGCCAAAAAATCGCTCTGTATTTGGATTTGATTCGCTGGAGTCGCCCCGCAGGTTGGCTGCTTTTGTTGTGGCCCACTTTATCGGCTTTGTGGGTGGCTGCAGGCGGCTTTCCGGGCTGGCATTTGCTGGCGGTCTTCAGTCTGGGCACCTTCTTGATGCGCAGCGCCGGTTGCTGCCTGAACGATGTGGCGGACCGCAACTTTGATCGTCACGTTCAGCGCACAGCCCAAAGGCCTGTGACCAGCGGTCGCATTGGCGTGAAAGAAGCTTTGAGTTTGGGCGCAGCCTTGGCTTTGTTGGCCTTTGTCTTGGTCTTGAGCACCCGCGCAGAAGCCGTGCTGTGGTCGTTTGCTGCTTTGGCGGTGGCCATGGCCTACCCCTTTGCCAAACGCTTTTTCGCAATGCCCCAAGCGGTGCTGGGCGTGGCATTCAGTTTTGGCATTCCCATGGCCTTTGCCGCGGTGCAAGGGCAGGTGCCGCGGGCAGCTTGGCTCTTGTTGCTAGGCAATTTATTTTGGGTTTTGGCCTACGACACCGAATACGCCATGGTCGACCGCGAAGACGATTTGAAGATCGGTATGAAAACCTCGGCCATCACTTTGGGCCGCTGGGACGTGCTGGCCATCATGGGTTTTTATGCGGCCTACTTGGGCCTTTGGTTTGCGATTTTGAGCGCGCACGAACACCCTTTGCTGGCACTGGGCTTGGGCGTTGCAGGCCTGCAGTCGGCCTGGCATTTCACCTTGATTCGAGATCGCAGCAGAGACGGTTGCTTCAAAGCTTTCAGGCTGAACCACTGGCTTGGTTTCAGTGTGTTTGCAGGCGTCGTGCTCAGTTACCTCGCAAGCTAAAAAGCAGCAAGCTCAGTCTTTGCCAAACTCCTGGCCCAACTCGCCAGCGCGCTGGTGGGCTGCCAGCATGGCCTGCACAAACGATTCCTTCACGTTCGATTGCATCATGGCGCTGAGCGCCGCATAAGTGGTGCCGCCTTTGGAGGTCACGCGCTCACGCAACACCTCGGGTGACTCATCGGATTGAATGGCCAAATGCGTGGCACCCGCAAAGGTGGCCGTGGCCAAGTGGTAGGCCTGCTCGCTGCTCAGTCCCATCTGCACGCCTGCCTGCGTCATGGCTTCTAAAAAATAAAACACATAGGCCGGCCCGGAGCCCGACAGCGCCGTGACGGCGTCCAATTGGCTTTCTTGAGTCACCCATAAAGACTCACCCGTGCAGGCCATCATCTGCTGCGCCCAGGACTTGTCAAGCTGACTGACGCCATCTCGCGCAAACATGGCGGTGATCCCTTGGCCCACCAAGGCTGGCGTGTTGGGCATGGTGCGCACCACTCGATCGGTGCGCAGCCAACGCGCGATGCTGCTGCTGGGTATGCCAGCGGCCACCGAAACGTGCAAGGCATGGGTGGTCAGCGGTGCAACAGGCAATGCCGCTTCGCGAAAAACTTGCGGCTTGACGGCCCAAACCACCATCTGCGCGCTGGCCAAGTCGGGCTGCGCTTGCGCCATGGCTTGAATGCCAAATTCTTGCTTAAGTTTGGCTGCAGTGGGCGCAAAAGGCTCTACAACTTGCACGTGACTGGCGGGCAAGCCTTGTTGGATCAGCCCGCCCAAGATGGCGCAGGCCATGTTGCCCCCGCCAATGAAGGCCATCCGCGGGGCTTGCGCGCCAGAGCTTGGCATGAAAAAATTCGAGGTGTTCATGTATGGCATTGTCGCTTTTTAAAAGACCAACTTTCGGGTACGCTGTGTGCCTATGAAATACATACTTGCCCTTGACCAAGGCACCACCAGCTCCAGGGCGGTGCTGTTCGATCGCGCTGGCCAACCGGTGGCCACCGCACAACAAGAGTTTCAGCAATTTTTCCCTCAACCCGGCTGGGTTGAGCACGATGCGCTGGAGATCTGGGAAAGCCAAAAGCGGGTGATGCAGCAAGTCTTGCAAAAAGCAGAGGTCAGCCCCGCACAACTACAAGCCATAGGCATCACCAACCAACGCGAGACCACGGTTTTGTGGGACCGCACAACCGGGCTGCCCGTGGCCCCCGCCATCGTCTGGCAAGACCGGCGCACGGTGGTTCATTGCGAGCGCTTAAAGCAAGAGGGCAAAGCGGGCCTGATTCAGCGCAAAACCGGCTTGGTGTTAGATGCCTATTTTTCAGCCACCAAATTGGCCTGGCTGCTCGAGCATGTGCCCGGGGCCAGAGCCAAAGCAGAAAATGGCCAATTGGCCTTTGGCACCGTGGACGCCTGGCTGGTCTGGCAGCTCACGGGTGGGCGCGTGCACGCCAGCGACGCCAGCAACGCCTCGCGCACGCTTTTATTCAACTTGCACACTTTGGACTGGGACGACGAGCTGTTAAAGCTGTTCAATATTCCCCGAAGTGTTCTCCCCAAGATCGTGCCTTCGTGCGGCATTTTGGCTCAAACCGATGCCCACCTGCTGGGCAGCAGCGTGCCCATTGCTGGCATGGCGGGCGACCAGCAAGCGGCCACCTTTGGCCAAGCCTGCTTTGCCCCCGGCATGGCCAAAAACACCTATGGCACGGGCTGCTTCATGCTCATGAACACGGGGCACTTGCCGGTTCAAAGCGCCAACCAATTGCTCAGCACGGTGGCTTGGCAAGGGCCCGGCGGCAGCGCCAGCCCAAGTCACCTCACCGCCTATGCCTTAGAGGGTTCGGTCTTCATGGCGGGGGCCACCGTGCAGTGGCTGCGCGATGGTTTACAAATTATCCAAAGTGCCAGCCAGGTTGAAGCCTTGGCTGCCAGCGTCACTGACACGGCCGATGTTTACTTAGTGCCCGCCTTTGCCGGCTTGGGCGCGCCCGATTGGGACGGCAAGGCCCGCGGCACCTTGATCGGCCTGACGCGCGGCAGCACGGGTGCGCACATTGCCCGGGCGGCGCTAGAGGCCATTGCATGGCAAACCGCCGACGTGTTTCAGGCCATGTCGCGTGACAGCGGTTTGGCTTTGACGCAATTGCGGGTGGACGGCGGGGCCAGTCGCAACAATTTGCTGATGCAAATGCAGGCCGACGCCTTGGGCGTTTGCGTGGTTCGCTCCAAAGTCACAGAAACCACCGCCTTGGGCGCAGCTTATTTGGCCGGTTTGGCCACTGGCTTTTGGTCGGGCGCGGAGGAAATCACCGCCCAATGGGCACAAGACCGCTGCTTTGAGCCCCAAGTGGCAAGCCCGGCCCGGCAAGCTGGCCACGCCCGCTGGCGCCAAGCCGTAGAGCGCTCGCTTGCCTGGGCGAAAGACTGATCCATTTCCCCGGTCGCAGCCCCTCAAAAGCCCAAAAGCCCCCGGTTTTTAGTAAAAATAACCCAGAAACAGTTGACGGGCCATCTAAATGCTGCCATAATCGAGGGCTTCGCTTGAGTATTTGAGCGTTGTTTATCTACCCAAACAAAAGCACAGCGAGTGGTTCGCCGTGTGGATGACGGGTCCAAGACTGATCTTGGCACTGCGTGACTATCAGAATCTGGCAAAGGGCCGGCAGGTAGGCAAGTGATGCACAAGGTGCAAGTTGGGAATATTGAAATGATACAGACAGAATCTCGGTTGGATGTTGCCGACAACACCGGCGCCAAATCCGTGCTATGCATCAAGGTGCTTGGTGGATCAAGGCGTCGTTATGCAAGTGTTGGCGACATTATCAAAGTGAGCATCAAAGAAGCCGCTCCGCGTGGCCGCGTCAAAAAAGGCGAGGTTTACAGCGCTGTGGTCGTTCGCACCGCCAAGGGCATTCGCCGCGGCGATGGCTCGCTCGTTAAATTCGATGGCAACGCAGCCGTGTTGTTGAACAATAAATTGGAGCCTATCGGCACCCGCATCTTCGGCCCGGTCACGCGTGAATTGCGTACCGAGAAGTTCATGAAGATCGTGTCGTTGGCACCTGAAGTGCTGTAAGGACGCGCCATGAACAAGATTCGCAAAGGCGACGAAATCATCGTCATCGCCGGAAAAGACAAAGGCAAGCGTGGCAAAGTATCGCTGCGCTCCGATGACTCCCATCTGGTGGTCGAGGGCATCAACCTCGTGAAAAAGCATGCCAAGCCCAACCCTATGAAGGGCATCAACGGCGGCATCATCGAAAAAACCATGCCGATTCACCAATCCAATGTCGCCATTTTCAATGGCGCCACTGGCAAGGCTGACCGGGTGGGCGTGAAGTTGGCCGGTGGCAAACGCGTTCGCGTGTTCAAGTCCAGCGGCGAAGAAATCAAGGCGGCATAAACATGGCACGACTGCAACAACATTTCCGCGAAAAAATCGCCCCTGAGCTGATTGCCAAATTTGGCTACAAGTCTCCCATGCAGGTGCCCCGCATCACCAAAATCACCTTGAACATGGGTGTCAGTGAAGCGGTTGCCGACAAGAAGGTCATGGACAACGCTGTCAGTGACCTGACCAAAATCGCAGGCCAAAAACCTGTGGTGACCAAGGCCAAAAAGCCTATCGCCGGTTTCAAAATCCGTGAAGGCCAAGCCATTGGTTGTATGGTCACTTTGCGCGGCGTTCAAATGTATGAATTCCTCGATCGCTTTGTCACCGTGGCTTTGCCCCGTGTGCGCGACTTCCGTGGTATCTCCGGGCGTGCTTTTGACGGCCGCGGTAACTACAACGTTGGCGTGAAAGAGCAGATCATTTTCCCTGAAATTGAGTATGACAAGGTTGACGCCTTGCGCGGCCTCAATATCAGCATCACCACGACGGCCAAGAATGATGAAGAGTGCAAAGCACTGCTCACTGGCTTCCGTTTCCCGTTCAAGAACTGAGGTGGCACGTGGCTAAAGTAGCATTGATCGAGCGCGAGCTCAAGCGAGATAAATTGGTGGCCAAGTACGCGGCTAAACACGCGGAATTCAAAGCCATTTCTCAAGACCCCAAGCGCAGCGATGAAGAGCGTGCAGCAGCCCGTCTGGGTTTGCAAAAGCTCCCGCGCAACGCCAACCCGACGCGACAACGTAACCGCTGTTCCATCACCGGTCGTCCACGCGGCACGTTCCGTCAATTTGGCCTCGGTCGCGCCAAAATCCGTGAATTAGCCTTCCAAGGCAACATTCCGGGCGTGACCAAAGCCAGCTGGTAATCGGCAGGAGACATACAACATGAGCATGAGTGATCCCATTGCCGACTTGCTGACCCGCATCCGCAACGCACAAATGGTGGCCAAGTCCACCGTCTCGATCCCCTCTTCCAAAGTGAAGGTGGCGATCGCCCAGGTGCTCAAAGATGAAGGTTACATCGACGGCTTCCAAGTCAAGACAGCGGACGGCAAGTCCGAGCTTGAAATCGCCCTGAAGTACTACGCAGGTCGCCCTGTGATTGAGCGCATTGAGCGCGTCAGTCGCCCTGGCCTGCGCGTCTACAAAGGCCGCGACGCCATTCCCCAAGTCCTCAACGGTTTGGGCGTGGCCATTGTCACCACACCCCAAGGCGTGATGACCGACCGCAAAGCGCGCGCAGCCGGTGTCGGCGGCGAAGTGCTGTGCTACGTCGCTTAATCGAAGGAGGAACGAAAATGTCCCGAATCGGAAAAATGCCTGTGACACTCCCCGCTGGTGTGGATGTGTCCTTTGCAAACAACAAGATCAACATCAAAGGCAGCGGTGGCGCTTTGGCCACAGCCTCCAATGCGTTGGTCACTGTCACGCAAGACGGCGTCAAGCTCAGCTTCGCGCCGGCCAACGACTCGCGTCAAGCCAACGCCATGAGCGGCACCCTGCGCCAACTGGTCAACAACATGGTCACCGGCGTGACCAAGGGCTTTGAGAAAAAACTCAACCTGGTCGGCGTGGGCTACAAAGCTGCTGCCCAAGGCGCCAAGTTGAACTTGGTCGTGGGTTACTCGCACCCCGTGAACATTGACATGCCTGCTGGCATCAAAGTGGAAACGCCAGTGCCTACTGAAATCATCATCAAAGGTGCTGACCGCCAACGCGTGGGTCAGATCGCCGCTGAGATCCGTGCTGTTCGTCCGCCCGAGCCCTACAAAGGCAAAGGCATCCGTTATTCGGACGAAAAAATCACGATCAAAGAGACTAAGAAGAAATAAGGAGCTGCACCATGTTGACCAAAAAAGAGCAGCGTCTGCGTCGTTCACGCCAAACCCGTATCCGCATTGCACAGCAGGGCGTGGCGCGTTTGACTGTCAACCGCACCAATCTGCACATCTATGCCAGCGTTGTTTCTGGCGATGGCAGCAAAGTCTTGGCCACTGCCTCAACAGCCGAAGCCGATGTTCGCAAAGAACTCGGCGCAGCTGGCAAAGGTGGCAATGCCCATGCCGCACAAATGATCGGCAAGCGCATCGCTGAAAAAGCCAAAGCTGCTGGTGTTGAAAAAGTGGCTTTTGATCGCGCAGGTTTCGCATTCCACGGTCGCGTCAAGGCTTTGGCCGACGCTGCCCGCGAAGCTGGCTTGCAGTTCTAACCGGATCGGAAATAACAAATGGCTAAGTTTCAGGCAAAAACGCAAGGTGACGGTCCGGAAGACGGTCTGCGTGAGAAAATGATTGCGGTCAACCGCGTGACCAAAGTGGTCAAGGGCGGCCGTATCTTGGGTTTCGCAGCATTGACCGTTGTGGGCGATGGCGATGGCAAAGTGGGCATGGGCAAAGGCAAATCGAAAGAAGTGCCAGCTGCTGTTCAAAAAGCCATGGAAGAAGCCCGTCGCAACATGACCAAAGTCACGCTCAAAAGCGGCACCATCCATCACACCGTCTACGGACACCACGGTGCAGCCAACGTCTTCATGGCGCCTGCCCCCAAGGGTACTGGCATCATCGCGGGCGGCCCCATGCGCGCTGTCTTTGAAGTGATGGGCATCACCGACATCGTGGCCAAAAGCCACGGCTCGTCTAACCCCTACAACATGGTTCGCGCCACCTTGGACGCTTTGTCCAATTGCACGACGGCATACGAAATTGCTGCCAAGCGCGGCAAGAGTGTTGAAGACCTCTTCGCTTGAACCGGAGCACCCTTATGACAACCCAACAAACCGTCAAGGTTCAACTCGTTCGCAGCCCCATCGGTTGCAAACAAGACCACCGCGACACCGTGCGTGGTTTGGGCTTGCGAAAGCTCAACAGCGTCAGCGAATTAGAGGACACCCCTTCAGTTCGCGGCATGATCAACAAGATCAGCTATCTGGTCAAAGTTCTTTGAGAGAAAACTGATGGAACTCAATAGCATCAAACCAGCCGCTGGCTCTAAACACGCCAAGCGCCGTGTTGGCCGTGGCATTGGCTCGGGTCTGGGTAAGACCGCCGGGCGTGGCCACAAAGGTCAAAAATCCCGTTCGGGCGGCTACCACAAAGTGGGTTTCGAAGGCGGTCAAATGCCTTTGCAACGTCGTTTGCCCAAGCGCGGCTTCAAGTCGCAAACCTTGAAGTACAACGCAGAAGTCAGCTTGACAGCGTTGGATCAATTGGGTTTGCCTGAAGTTGACATGCTCACACTCAAGCAAGCACGCTTGGTGGGCGAGATGATCAAGGTGGTCAAAGTCGTTAAGTCCGGCACGTTGACCAAAGCCGTCAAATTGACAGGCATTGGCGCAACAGCCGGTGCCAAAGCTGCGATCGAAGCGGCTGGCGGCACTTTGGCCTAATTTCATAAGTCGAAAAAGAGATTTAACGCAGTGGCAACCAGCGCAAATTCAGCACTCAAAGCAGACAAGTACGGTGACCTGCGTCGCCGCCTTGTCTTCTTGTTGCTTGCGCTCGTGGTTTACCGAGTAGGCGCGCACATACCTGTGCCCGGCATCGACCCGGCCCAACTGCAACAACTCTTCAATGGCCAGCAAGGCGGCATTTTGAGCCTGTTCAACATGTTCTCCGGAGGTGCTTTGTCGCGCTTTACGGTGTTCGCGTTGGGCATCATGCCCTACATCTCGGCCTCCATCATCATGCAACTGCTGACCTACGTCTTGCCTGCTTTTGAGCAGCTCAAGAAAGAGGGAGAGGCCGGCCGTCGCAAAATCACGCAGTACACCCGTTTTGGCGCATTGGGCTTGTCCTTGTTCCAGTCTTTGGGCATTGCTTTGGCTTTGGAAGCTTCAGCTGGTTTGGTGATCAACCCAGGCTTTGGTTTTCGCATGACCGCCGTGGTCAGCTTGACCGCTGGCACCATGTTCCTCATGTGGCTGGGTGAGCAAATCACCGAGCGCGGTTTGGGCAATGGCATTTCGATCCTGATTTTTGCTGGCATTGCGGCAGGCTTGCCTGGCTCGATCGGCGGCTTGCTCGAGTTGGTTCGCACAGGCGCTATGGGCCCCTTGGTCTCGATCTTCATCATCATCGTGGTGGCTTTGGTCACTTACTTTGTGGTTTTTGTCGAGCGCGGACAAAGAAAAATCTTGGTCAATTACGCCCGCAGGCAAGTGGGCAACAAGGTCTATGGCGGCCAATCCTCGCACCTGCCTTTGAAGCTGAACATGGCCGGTGTTATCCCGCCCATTTTTGCCTCGTCCATCATTTTGCTGCCTGCCACTGTGATCAACTGGTTCAGCTCGGGCGAGACCAGCAACCCCGTGGTCTTGTTCATGAAAGATGTTGCCAGTGCGTTGACGCCTGGGCAGCCCGTGTACGTGATGTTCTACGCCGCGGCTATCATCTTCTTCTGTTTCTTTTATACCGCCTTGGTGTTCAACAGCCGCGAGACAGCTGACAACCTCAAAAAGAGTGGCGCGTTCATTCCCGGCATTCGCCCTGGTGATCAAACTGCCCGCTTCATTGACAAAATTTTGATTCGCTTGACCTTGGCCGGCGCGGTGTACATCACCTTCGTTTGCTTGTTGCCCGAATTTCTGATTTTGAAGTACAACGTGCCCTTCTATTTTGGCGGCACATCACTTCTGATCATTGTGGTTGTGACCATGGATTTCATGGCACAGGTTCAAAACTATTTGATGTCCCAGCAGTATGAGTCGCTTCTGAAAAAAGCGAATTTCAAAACCTCGCTGGCGGGCTGATTTGTAAATAAAGTTTTAGGAGAATTGAAATGAAGGTTTCTGCTTCGGTCAAGAAAATTTGCCGCAACTGCAAAGTCATTCGGCGTAAGGGCGTGGTTCGTGTGATCTGCACGGACCCGCGTCATAAGCAGCGTCAAGGCTGATTGCAAGAGTTATAGAGGACGAAAATGGCACGTATCGCTGGCATCAATATTCCACCGCACAAGCATACTGAAATTGGCCTGACAGCCATCTTTGGTATCGGTCGCACCCGCGCACGCAAAATCTGCGTCGCATCAGGCATTGCTTACTCCAAAAAGATCAAAGATCTGACGGATGCAGACCTGGAAAAAATTCGCGATCAAATCGCGCTGTTCACCATCGAGGGTGACTTGCGACGCGAAACAACCATGAACATCAAGCGTTTGATGGACATCGGTTGCTACCGAGGTTTCCGCCATCGCCGTGGTCTGCCCATGCGCGGTCAGCGTACACGCACCAATGCACGCACCCGCAAGGGCCCGCGCAAAGGCGCGGCTGGATTGAAGAAATAAACCGGGACTGAGAAGAGAACACTATGGCAAAAGCCCCAACCAATAGCGCCGCACAACGCGTACGCAAAAAAGTTCGCAAGAACGTTGCCGATGGCATTGCACACGTGCACGCCTCGTTCAACAACACCATCATCACCATCACCGACCGCCAAGGCAATGCTTTGTCGTGGGCGTCTTCGGGTGGTCAAGGTTTCAAAGGTTCACGAAAATCCACTCCCTTCGCAGCCCAGGTTGCGTCTGAAGTGGCTGGCCGCGCTGCCATTGAACAAGGCATCAAAAACCTCGACGTCGAGATCAAAGGCCCAGGCCCTGGTCGCGAGTCTTCGGTTCGCGCTTTGGGCGCCTTGGGCATTCGCATCACTTCGATTGCAGATGTCACGCCCATGCCGCACAACGGTTGCCGCCCTCAAAAGCGTCGCCGTATTTAATTCACCAAGCCCACCGCCATGGCCCCTGTTGGTTATGGCTCCCGCACTTTTGTGCGGTAGTTGACAAAAAAAGGAAGATCAAGTGGCACGTTACTTAGGCCCCAAGGCCAAACTCTCACGCCGTGAAGGCACCGACCTGTTTCTAAAGAGCGCGCGTCGCTCGATTGCCGACAAGTCAAAATTTGACAGCAAGCCTGGTCAGCATGGCCGCACTTCTGGACAACGCACATCAGACTACGGTCTGCAATTGCGCGAAAAGCAAAAAGTCAAGCGCATGTACGGCGTGCTCGAAAAGCAGTTTCGCCGCTACTTTGCTGAAGCCGATCGCCGCAAAGGCAACACAGGCTCGAACCTGCTGAGTCTGCTCGAATCGCGCTTGGACAATGTGGCTTACCGCATGGGCTTTGGCTCGACACGCGCTGAAGCGCGTCAGCTGGTCTCGCACAAAGCGGTCACAGTCAATGGCCAACCCGTCAACATCCCTTCTTACTTGGTCAAGGCCGGTGATGTGGTGGCGGTGCGTGAAAAATCAAAAAAACAAAATCGCATTGTCGAAGCGATGCAACTGGCACAACAAGTTGGTATTCCAGCTTGGGTGGAAGTCAATATCGAAAAAGTCGAAGGTGTTTTCAAGAAAGCACCAGACCGTGATGAATTTGCTGCAGACATCAACGAATCTTTGATCGTTGAATTGTATTCACGCTAATTTCATTTTGTTTCAATCGTTCCCGCGCCGCGATGCATTGTGGTGCGGGTGCTTCATCAGCCTTACCGGTGTAATGAACCGAGGGTATTGAGAGGAAGTCTGAATGCAAACCAATCTGTTGAAACCTAAAGCCATCCAAGTTGAGCAACTCGGCGCCAACCGCGCCAAGGTCACATTGGAGCCCTTTGAGCGTGGTTATGGCCACACACTGGGCAATGCGCTGCGCCGCGTTTTGTTGTCATCCATGGTCGGTTATTCGGCCACTGAAGTGACCATCGCTGGTGTCGTGCATGAGTACTCGTCGATTGACGGCGTGCAAGAAGATGTCGTCAATATTTTGTTGAACCTCAAGGGTGTGGTGTTCAAACTGCACAACCGTGACGAAGTCACATTGAGCCTGCGCAAAGATGGCGAAGGCCCTGTCACTGCGGCTGACATCCAGACCCCGCACGATGTGGAAGTGGTCAACCCTGAGCACATCATTGCCAACTTGTCGCAGGGCGGCAAACTGGACATGCAAATCAAGGTTGAAAAAGGCCGTGGCTATGTGCCAGGCTCGATGCGCCGCTTTGCTGATGAGCCCACCAAATCGGTTGGCCGCATTGTGCTGGACGCTTCGTTCTCGCCCGTCAAGCGCGTGAGCTACACCGTTGAGACTGCCCGTGTTGAGCAACGCACTGACTTGGACAAACTCGTGATCGAGATGGAAACCAACGGCGCCATCACTGCTGAAGATGCAGTGCGCGCCTCGGCCAAAATCTTGGTTGAGCAATTGGCCGTTTTTGCCCAATTGGAAGGCAGCGAATTGTCTGCATTCGACCAACCTGCTCAGCGCGGCGGCGCCAGCAGCTTCGATCCAATTTTGCTGCGCCCTGTGGACGAGCTGGAGTTGACGGTTCGCTCTGCCAACTGCCTCAAAGCAGAAAACATTTACTACATCGGTGACCTGATTCAGCGCACTGAAAATGAATTGCTCAAGACCCCCAATTTGGGCCGCAAGTCCCTCAACGAGATCAAGGAAGTTTTGGCTTCACGCGGTCTGACTTTGGGCATGAAACTCGAAAGCTGGCCACCTGCCGGTTTGGAAAAGCGTTAATTAGAAAGTCGCCCACAAACCATGTGGGCAGTGCACGGGCAGTACCTGATACGGCTGCTTGTTAAATAAAGAAAGGTAAGCACCATGCGCCACGGACACGGACTACGAAAACTCAACCGCACCAGCGAGCACCGCCTCGCTATGCTGCAAAACATGATGAACTCGCTGATCGAGCATGAAGTCATCAAAACAACATTGCCCAAGGCCAAAGAGCTGCGCCGCGTGATCGAGCCCATGATCACTTTGGCCAAGGTGGACTCATTGGCCAACAAGCGTTTGGCGTTCAACCGTCTGCGTGACCGCGACAGCGTGACCAAGTTGTTCAGCGACTTGGGCCCACGCTTTGCCAAGCGCCCCGGTGGCTACACCCGCATCTTGAAGATGGGTTTCCGTGTGGGCGATAACGCTCCCATGGCCTTGGTCGAGTTGGTTGACCGCCCTGATGTTGCAACAGACGCGCCAGAAGCCTCTTAACAGAGTACAATGCTAGATTACCGCGGGGTGGAGCAGTCTGGTAGCTCGTTGGGCTCATAACCCAAAGGTCGTTGGTTCAAATCCGGCCCCCGCAACCAATATGTGAAGGCACTGAGCTTGATAAGTTCGGTGCCTTTTTTCGTTGGTGGGCTGGCTGGGGGCATTGCTGGGGAGCGAGGGGTTTGGGTATCTGTTTCCGCTCATGTCCCCCGATTTGGGCTGTGCCCAAATCTCCTCCTTGACTTCGCTGCAACAGATACCCAAACCCCTCTTGCGAGCTTGCCGTGGTCAGGCAAAAGACAAAGTTACTTCGCGCCCACTACTGCCTTTTCAGACTCCCGCCTACCAAGAAGGAGCCGGCTGGTCTGATGCCCTGTGCAGCGAAGTCAAGGAGGAGATTTGGGCACAGCCCAAATCGGGGGACATGAGCGGAACAGGGCATCAGACCAGCCGGCTCCGCACCAGCCACAGAGGCAACTAAGCCGCAAGCAATATCGCCACCAAGCGCCCCAAAGCATGCAGCACAGTAGCCCGCCGAACTTCCCCCCGATCGCCCTCAAAACGCTTAAGCTCAGCGCTGCACTGATCCGCTTCCAAACCCCAAGCATAGGCCAGCCACACAGTACCCACAGGCTTGTCAGGGCTGCCCCCCGATGGTCCTGCCACGCCTGTGACGGCCACGCTGAATTGGGCCTTGGAGTTCTGCAATGCCCCGATGGCCATTGCCCTGGCCACCGCCTCGCTGACGGCCCCGTGCTGCCGGATCAAGTCAGGTAAAACGCCAAGCATGTCCGATTTGGCCTGGTTCGAGTAGCTGACAAAACCGCGTTCAAACCAATCGCTTGAGCCTGGCAAGTCAGTGCAGGCAGCGGCTATCAGGCCACCCGTGCAACTCTCTGCGCTGGCCATGCAAGCGGCTTTGGTTTTCAACAAATGCGCCAATTGCAAGCAAATGTCAGCACTGGATATTAATTTGGAGTGAGCACTCACAACCACCTCCACAAAGAAATCACAAGCAATGTGCAAAAAGCCGCGACAAAATCATCGAACAAAATACCAAAGCCGCCACGCCAACCAAAGTCTTTGAATTGCGCATCGGCCCAGCCCACAGGGCCGGGTTTGGCGGCGTCAAAAAAACGAAACAAGGCAAAAGCTGTCAACTGGCCCCAAAAGCTGGTGGGCAAAATCAGCCACAAAATCAGCCAAAAGGCCACCACTTCATCCCAGACAATGGCGCTCGGATCGCACACCTCCAGGTGCTGAGCCGTCACGGTGCAAGCCCACCACCCGATCAGTGTGGCCAGCAAAATCAGCAGCCCTTGCTCGCTCACGCTCAAGCGATCGTGCACAGCCCACCAACACAGCCACGCCCACAAAGTGCCCATGGTGCCCGGGGCTTTGGGCGACAAGCCTGAACCAAAACCCAGAGCCACCCAATGCGCGGGGTGCGAGAGCATGAAGCGGGCGCTGACCTTCATGCGTTTTGCACTTTAATGGGTGAGTTAATCAGCATGGAAATGGTCAAACGAGTGGTAAGTGTTGGGCATGGCCAAGCCCTGTGCGTCGACCAAGTACAGGCCTGGCTCTGACGTGATGCGGCCAATTCGAGTCACGGGGGTTTGGGCTTTGCCCGCTGCTGCAAAGACAGCGGCACGTTGGTCAGCGGCCGCTGTGAAAACCAGTTCATAGTCGTCACCACCAGCCAAGCTCAGGGCCAATTGATCAGGCCAGCGCAGGCCAGCCCCTTCGGCGCAAGACATGGTGGCTGCCACGGTGTGAGCCTCAATGCGCGCGCCCACGGCGCTGGCTTTCAAGATGTGCTGCAAGTCCCCTAAGAGGCCATCGCTGATGTCCGCTGCTGCATGCGCCAGGCCGCGCAGGGCCAAGCCCAGAGCCACGCGGGGGCTGGGCTGCTCCATGCGCGCTCGGGCTCGCTCAAAAATGGCGCTGGTCACTTGCAAGCGGCCCCTGAAGACCTCCAGTGCCAAGCGCGCGTCACCCAAAGAGCCGCTGACATAAATGTCGTCACCAACTTTGGCGGCACTTCGCAGCAAGGCTTTTTCAAGCGGCACCTCGCCCATCACCGTGATGCAAATGTTCAAGGGCCCGCGCGTGGTGTCTCCGCCCACCAGATCACATTGGAATTGGTCGGCCAAAGCCCATAGGCCTTGGGCAAAACTTGCGAGCCACTCGGGTTCAATGTGAGGCAAGGCCAAGGCCAAAAGGAAAGACTTGGGCTCAGCGCCACAAGCGGCCAAATCGCTCAAGTTCACGGCCAGGGCTTTGTGGCCCAAGTGGCGCGGGTTGACTGTCGATAAAAAATGACGACCTTCCACCAACATGTCGCATGAAATGGCCAACTGTTGACCAGCGCTTGGCGGCAGCAACGCGCAATCGTCGCCCACGCCCAAGGTGGCACGACGCGCAGGTCGCTTGAAATAGGTTTCGATCAGGTCAAACTCGCCCATAACCTCAAGCTTAACCGCTTGCCCGGCAAAATCACAGCGCATAGCTCAAGCTGAAAAGGCAAACGCAAACTGCGACAATCGGGGCATGAAAACCTACCGCATCGCCCCTTCCATTTTGTCGGCCGATTTCGCCCGCTTGGGCCAAGAAGTGCAAAGCGTCATTGCCGCTGGCGCCGACTGGATTCACTTTGACGTGATGGACAACCACTACGTGCCCAACCTGACCTTTGGCCCCATGGTTTGCCAAGCGCTCAAGCCCCATGCCAAGACGCCTGATGGCCGCGCTGTGCCGATCGACGTGCACTTGATGGTCCAACCCGTTGATGCATTGGCTGCAGCTTTTGCCGATGCGGGTGCCGACTTGATCAGTTTTCACCCGGACGCCTCTTCACACGTTCACCGCAGCGTGCAAGCCATCCAGTCCAAAGGCTGCAAGGTGGGTTTGGTCTTCAATCCGGCCGAATCGATGGATGTGCTCGATTGGGTGATCGAGGAGATTGACCTGATCTTGATCATGTCGGTCAATCCTGGCTTTGGGGGGCAAAGTTTCATTGACAGTGCGTTGCGAAAAATCGAGCAAGCTCGAAAACGCATTGATGCATGCGGGCGCGATATTCGGTTGGAAGTCGATGGCGGCATCAAGGTCGATAACATCCGCCGCGTCGCTGATGCTGGGGCTGATACTTTTGTGGCAGGCAGCGCCATTTTTGGCAAGCCCGATTACGCCTCTGTGATCAAGGCCATGCGCAAGGAATTGGCGCATGGCTAAATTGCTGGGCATGCAAGTCGATGCCTGCATGATTGACTTAGACGGCACACTGGTGGACACCATGGGCGACTTTGATGCCGTGGTGGCCCAGATGCTGCAAGTGCTGAAGTTGCCCGCATTGCCACGCTCTGAACTTCAAGGCATGGTGGGCAAAGGCTCTGAGTATTTGATTGAAGCTGTGCTCACGCGCCAATTGGCCTTGCCAGGACAAAGTGGGTTAGCGCCAACGCAAGAAATGCTCGCCTTAGCTTGGGACATTTACCAAAAGCACTACGCCCACGTCAATGGGCAATTCAGCCAAATCTACCCTGGGGTCTTAAAAGGTTTGCAAGGTTTGTCAGCGCTGGGCTTGCCTTTGGTGTGCTTGACCAACAAGCCTGCTGCACTGGCTCAATCTTTGTTGCAACTGAAGGGGCTGGAGAGTTTTTTCACTTTGACTTTTGGTGGTGACTCGTTTGAGCGCAAAAAACCTGACCCACTGCCATTGCTCAAAACCTGTGAGGCCTTGGGCGTTCACCCAGACCGGGCTTTGATGGTGGGGGACTCCAGCAACGACGCGCAAGCGGCCCAAGCTGCAGGCTGCAAAGTGGTGCTGCTGACCTATGGCTACAACCATGGCAGGCCTGCGCGGCAGGTGCCTGCAGATCACCATTTGGACAGCTTGACTCAATTGCTGGATTGAGCCCAGTCTGGTTTGGTTTGTAATTCAAGCCAAGAATGTACCGGCCAGTTGCTGCGACTTTGTCCTTGCGGTCCGCCAAATACCAAGCAGCCGCTGGCCAAGGCTTGAGGATGATGGGCGGCAAAGGCTTTGAGGCCTTTGAAATAGTCAGGGTTGACAGTCGCACCCGCTTTGATTTCAATGGCGTGCATTTTGCGACCTGTTGGCAAAAGCAAGTCGACCTCGTTGCCTTCTGAGTCTCGGTAAAAATACATCTCTGCACTTTCGCCAGCATTGAGCCGGTCTTTCATGGCTTCCATGACAACGAAATTCTCAAACAAACTGCCCCACAGCGGGTCCCGCACAACCTGATCGGCACTGCGCAGTCCCAGCAACCAGCAGGCAAGGCCGACATCGTAAAAATAGAGTTTAGGCGCCTTAATCAGGCGCTTGCCGGTGTTGGTGAACCAGGGGGGCAGCAAGTGCACGATGTAGCTGCTTTGCAGCAAGTCGATCCAAGCACGCGCCGTGGCGTGCGACACGCCGGCATCGTTGCCCAAACTGCTCAGGTTGAGCAATTGACCAGTGCGACCGGCGCACAGGCGAACAAATCGCTCAAAGCGTTGCAAGTCGTGCACGGCTGCGAGTTGTCGCAAATCGCGTTGCACGTAGGTGGAAAAGTAATCAGCCAGTGCCTGCGAGGGGTTGAGCCCTTGGTCGTGTATGCGCGGATGAAACCCCGTCAGCAGATGTTGCGACAGATTCAGGCTTAACTGATTGCCTTGGACGCGCTTGACTTCGGCAAGCGTAAAAGGCAGAAGTCGCAGGACAGCAGTTCGGCCCGCCAAAGACTGGGAGACTTGGGTCATCAACTCAAACTGATGGCTGCCTGTCAGGATAAACCGGCCTGGCCGCGGGTCTGCGTCAACCATGCTTTGCAGGTAAGAGGTCAGGTCTGGGGCTCGCTGGATCTCATCCAAAATAGCCCCTTGTGCGTACTGCGCTAAAAAACCCCGCGGATCGTCTGTTGCATAAAGGCGTGTGTCGGGGTCTTCCAGCGAGAGATAAGGCTTGTTGGGAAACAAACTTTTAGCCAAGGTTGTTTTGCCGCTTTGGCGAGGCCCCGTGAGTTTTACCACCGGGTATTGACTGGCCAATTGCCGCAGTATGGGGGTGATGTTGCGCTGAATCATGCTGCAATGTTAACGTAAAACCTGTAATTTGAAGAAATTTTTTTCAAATTACAGGTTTTTATCGCCTGGCATGACACGAGCGGACCTGTCGGACTTGTTGCAGCCAGCTTTGTTACACTGTGGTTCTCATGATTCTTTGTATCTCTTCTAACGCAGCCTGCCTGCCGGCCTTACCAAGCCGGGGAGCCTGGTCTTGGCGTCAGCCAGTCTGACGCCCTAGAACCGGCGGTGCTTGCCGCCACAAAGCGCCCGAGTCTTGCAGCAAGGCACGGGCAAACCAAAGATACATTGTGACGGCCACCAAAGTACAGCGCCGCCGCAAAGCTTGAGGAATACAACACCGTGATCACAGAACTTGAATTCAAAAGCCTCGCGCAGCAAGGTTTTAACCGCATTCCACTCATGCTCGAAGCGTTTGCAGATTTGGAAACACCGCTCTCACTGTATTTGAAACTGGCGCACAGCAAAGACGGCGGCAAATACAGTTTCTTGCTGGAGTCGGTGGTGGGGGGCGAGCGTTTTGGGCGCTACAGCTTCATCGGTTTGCCCGCCCGCACTTTGGTGCAAGCGCACGGCTTTGGCGCGGCTGCTTGCAGCGAAGTGGTCACCGACGGCGTGGTGGTGGAAACTGTGCCAGGCAACCCACTGGACTTCATTGAGCAATACCAAAAGCGTTTCAAGGTGGCGCTGCGTCCGGGGTTGCCGCGGTTTTGTGGCGGGCTGGCCGGTTATTTTGGTTACGACACGGTGCGTTACATCGAGAAAAAATTAGAAAGCTCTTGCCCACCTGACAGCTTGGGCACGCCCGATATTTTATTGTTGCAGTGCGAAGAGTTGGCCGTGATCGACAATTTGTCGGGCAAGTTGTATTTGATTGTCTATGCGGACCCGGGCCAGTCCGAGGCTTATTCCAAGGCCAAAAAGCGCCTGCGTGAATTGAAAGAGCAGTTGAAATATTCGGTCAGCGCGCCGCAGGTCAACTCCACGCAGAGCTACCCTGCTGAGCGAGATTTCAGCAAGGCTGATTATTTGACTGCTGTGGGCCAAGCCAAAGACTTGATCGCTGCGGGTGACTTCATGCAAGTGCAGGTGGGCCAGCGCATTAAAAAGCGTTACACCGAAAGCCCACTGTCTTTGTACCGCGCACTCAGAGCCTTGAACCCAAGTCCTTACATGTATTTTTACAACTTCGGGGACTTTCATGTGGTCGGCGCCAGCCCCGAAATTTTGGTGCGCCAAGAGCAAACGCAAGAGGGTGTCAAAGTCACCATACGGCCTTTGGCTGGTACCCGGGCGCGCGGGGCAACGCCTGAAAAAGACAAGGCAGCCGAGCTCGAGTTGCTGAGCGACCCGAAAGAGCGCGCCGAGCACGTCATGTTGATTGACTTGGCACGCAACGACATTGGGCGCATTGCCAAAATAGGAACCGTGAAAGTCACTGAAGCTTTTGCGGTTGAGCGCTACAGCCACGTCATGCACATTGTGAGCAATGTTGAAGGCATGCTCAACGAGGGCATGACCAACATGGATGTGCTCAAAGCCACATTTCCAGCCGGCACCTTGACCGGCGCGCCCAAAGTGCACGCCATGGAGTTGATTGACCGCTTAGAGCCCACCAAACGCGGCGTGTATGGCGGTGCATGTGGTTACTTGAGTTATGCCGGCGACATGGATGTGGCCATTGCCATTCGCACCGGCATCATCAAAGACCAAATGCTGTACGTGCAAGCGGCCGCTGGCGTGGTGGCCGACTCAGAGCCTGAGCTGGAATGGAAAGAAACCGAGCACAAAGCGCGCGCCTTGCTGCGCGCCAGTGAGTTGGTGGAAGAAGGACTGGAGTGAACGGCATGCAAAAAATAAAACTGTTGATGATCGACAACTACGACTCGTTCACCTACAACATCGTGCAGTATTTGGGCGAGCTGGGCGCAGAGGTGGAAGTTTTTCGCAACGATGAAATCACACTGGAAGGCATCGCGCAGCGTAAGCCTGAGCGTTTGGTGATTTCACCAGGGCCGTGCTCGCCCTTGGAGGCGGGCATTTCCGTGGCAGCCATTCAACACTTTGCAGGCAAGTTGCCAATTTTGGGTGTGTGTTTGGGGCACCAAAGCGTTGGCGCTGCGTTTGGCGGCAAGATCATTCGTGCGCAGCAATTGATGCACGGCAAAACCAGTGTGATCCAGACCACGCAAACCGGGGTGTTTGCGGGCTTGCCAGAAAAATTCACCGTCAATCGTTATCATTCTTTGGCGATACAGCGCAGCACCTGCCCTGCTCAATTGGCCATCACAGCTTGGTCCGAGGATGGTGAGATCATGGGGGTGCAGCACACGTCGCTGCCGATTCAGGGCGTGCAGTTTCACCCTGAGTCGATCCTGACCGAGCATGGCCACGCTATGTTGAAAAACTTTTTAAAGGCGCCTTGACATGAAGACTGACCTGACCTCACGCCTGGCAAATGGCCAAGCCACACGCGTAGATTTGCGCAGCGACACCGTCACGCAGCCAACCCCTGGCATGCGCCAGGCCATGGCCCAAGCGCAAGTGGGCGACGACGTGTTTGCAGGCGACCCCAGTGTCAACGCATTGCAAGAAAAAATTGCCGACATGCTGGGCTTTGAAGCAGCCTTGTACATGCCCACTGGCACGCAAAGCAATTTGTGCGGAATTTTGTCGCACTGCCAGCGCGGGGACGAATACATCGTAGGCCAAATGGCACATTGCTACCGCTGGGAGGGCGGCGGCGCTGCCGTGTTTGGCAGTGTGCAGCCCCAGCCTTTGACGCAACAAGACGACGGCAGCTTGGCGCTGGCTGACATCGAGGCCGCCATCAAACCAGATGATGCGCACTTCGCGCGAACCCGCATGCTGGCGCTTGAAAACACATGGGGTGGCAAAGTTTTGCCTCATGACTATCTCTTGGCCTTCAGCGCTTTTGCGAAAAGCAAAGGGTTGGCACGGCATTTAGACGGCGCGCGTTTGTTCAATGCGGCTGTCTCGCAGGCCGCCTCTCTTGGCACCTCGCCGCAAACCGAGGCGCGGCGCATTGCACAGTGTTTTGACAGCGTTTCCGTGTGCTTCAGCAAAGGCTTGGGCGCTCCCATGGGCTCGGCCTTGTGCGGCTCGCGTGCGTTCATCCAAACCGCGCATCGCTGGCGCAAGATGGCCGGTGGTGGCTTGCGCCAAGCCGGGTTCATGGCGGCAGCAGCCTCTTACGCGCTGGACCACCATATCGAGCGCTTGGGCCAAGACCATGCCTTGATGCAGCATTTGGCAGCTGGCCTATCGGGCATTGAGGGTTTGGATGTGCAAGCGCCACAAACCAATATTTTGTTTGTTGACTTGAGCGGCAAAGCGCGCGATCAAAGCGCTGCATTGATTGCGCATTTGAAACAAGCCGGCATTGACATCACCGGTTTGTACCGCCTGCGTTTTGTCACACACTTGGATGTGGACAAAGCTGGCATTGAGCGCACCATCCAGGCCGTTCGAGAATTTTTCAAAGCCTAATAAATTAACCTTTCATTTCAGAGATTTGAGCACCCCTATGACGCCCCAAGAAGCCTTGCAACGCACCATCGAGCACCGAGAAATTTTTCATGACGAGATGCTCAAACTCATGCGCATGATCATGAACGGTGAACTCACGCCCGTCATGACGGCGGCCTTGATCACCGGCTTGCGTGTGAAAAAAGAAACCATTGGCGAGATCACGGCGGCAGCGCAAGTCATGCGCGAGTTTTCCACCAAAGTGGTGGTGCCCGACACTGCGCATTTGGTTGACATCGTGGGCACCGGCGGTGACGGCTCAAGCACCTTCAACATCTCGACATGCTCGATGTTTGTGGCTGCTGCTGCGGGCGCTAAAACGGCCAAGCACGGCGGGCGAAGCGTGAGCAGCAAATCGGGCAGCGCCGATGTGCTTGAGAGCTTGGGCGCGAACATTCACCTCACGCCTGTGCAAATTGCGCAGTGCTTGCAAGACGTTGGGATTGGTTTCATGTTTGCGCCCAATCACCACCCAGCCATGAAAAATGTAGCGCCCGTGCGCAAAGAACTCGGTGTGCGAACCATCTTCAACATCTTGGGCCCGCTGACCAACCCGGCTGGCGCTCCCAACATTTTGATGGGTGTGTTTCACTCTGATTTGGTTGGCATTCAAGTGCGCGCCTTGCAGCGCTTGGGCGCTGAGCATGCGCTGGTGGTCTACGGCCGAGACGGCATGGACGAAATCAGTTTGGGCGCCGCCACCTTGGTGGGTGAGTTGAAAAATGGGCACCTCACGGAATATGAAATTCACCCTGAAGACTTCGGCATGCAGATGGCCAGCAACCGCAGTTTGCGGGTCGATACGCCAGAGCAATCGATGGCCGTGGTGCGCGCTGTGCTTGACAATGAGGCAGGGGCGCCGCGTGACATTGTGATTTTGAATGCGGGCGTGGCCTTATACGCAGCCAATGTGGCCTCCTCCATTGAAGAGGGCATTGCACTGGCACGCAATGCCATAGAGTCTGGCGCTGCCAAAAGCAAGCTTGCGCAGTTTGTGGCGTTCACGCAAAAAGCCGGTGCGGTTGCAGGAGCTGCGCCATGAGTGACATCTTGAGCCAAATCGTAGCGGTCAAGCGGCAAGAGATTGCACAGAGCTTGAAAAACAAACCGCTGCAGGCCATGCGCACTGATGCACAAAGCCGCGTTCTGACACGTGACTTCGTTGGCGCCCTGCGCAAAAAAATAGAAGCAGGACAAGCGGCAGTGATTGCTGAAATCAAAAAAGCCAGCCCGTCCAAAGGCGTGCTGCGCGAAGATTTCATGGCCGCTGACATTGCGCAAAGTTATGCCGAGCACGGCGCTGCCTGCTTGTCGGTTTTGACCGACCGGCAGTTTTTTCAAGGCAGCGTGGATTATTTAAAGCAAGCCCGCGCCAGTTGTGATTTGCCCGTGCTGCGCAAAGACTTCATGGTGGACGCCTACCAAGTGTATGAAGCTCGTGTGATGGGCGCTGACGCCGTTTTGTTGATCGCTGCGTGTTTGGACGATGCGCAAATGGCCGAGCTCGAAGCAGTGGCCCACAGTTTGGACATGGCCGTTTTGGTCGAGGTGCATGACAATGCAGAATTGGCCCGCGCCTTGAAGCTCAAAACGCCTTTGATTGGCATCAACAACCGCAATTTGCGAACTTTCGAGGTGCGTTTGGAGACGACTTTAGAGCTGATGCAAGAAGTACCTGCGGACCGCATCTTGGTCACTGAAAGTGGCATTTTGTCGCGCGAGGACGTGCTGCGCATGCGTCAGGCACAGGTCCACGCCTTTTTGGTGGGCGAGGCCTTCATGCGCGCGCCGGACCCCGGCCAGGCTTTGGCCGACTTGTTTCATTAGCCCTGGTTTGATTTTCTCAAGGGGATTGTGTGGTGGATACGGCAGCAGATCACACTGACATGGGCCCGGCAGGCGGCGCAGGCCCTGCACACGCCTTGCTTGCCGAGAATTGGCCCCCAGACCTTTGGGGGTTGACGCCTGCGTGGCAAAACCTGATTCGGGCCTTTTGGGCCGAGCCCCAAGGACAGGCCTTGGCACAGCGGATGGCGCAGGCCTTGCGGGACGGCGCGCTGATTTACCCCCCGCAGCCGTTTCGGGCCTTGGCTTTAACGCCTTTGGAAGAGGTCAAGGTGGTGATTTTGGGCCAAGACCCCTACCATGGCGCTGGCCAGGCCGAGGGTTTGGCCTTTTCGGTGGGCTCGGGCCACCAAGTGCCACCGAGTTTGCGCAATATTTTCAAAGAAATCCAGCGCGATTGCGGCCGATTACCACCCTGGGGGCCTGAGGCGGGCTCATTGCGGCGCTGGGCGGGGCAGGGGGTTTTGCTGCTCAACACGGTGCTCACGGTGGCCCATGGACAGCCTGCCAGCCATGCTCGTTGGGGCTGGGAGGCCTTGACCGATGCGCTGCTGCGGGCCGTGGCCGCTGGCCCCAGGCCTGTTGTTTTTATGCTCTGGGGTGGACAAGCCCAAGCCAAATCGGGGTTGATCGAGGCCTTGAATGCCGATGGGCGCCATGCTGTTTTCAAGTCCAATCACCCTTCGCCCTTGTCGGCCTTGCGCGGCCCTGTGCCCTTTATCGGATGCGGCCATTTTGGGAAAACCAATGCCTTTTTGGCCCAATCGGGCGAAAAAACGGTGGATTGGTGACTTTGCGCCTCACGCACTTTATGCGCGGGGGCTTGCTGAGCAGGGCGAAAAAGTGGCATAATCTTAGATTCGCTGAGGAGGGGTGCCCGAGTGGCTAAAGGGGGCAGACTGTAAATCTGTTGGCTTACGCCTACACTGGTTCGAATCCAGTCTCCTCCACCAGCAAAGTTTGCTTTGTCAATGACAGTGAGCGTTTGGAAACAGGTTTCCGTGCTTGACTACACCCAAGAAAGCGCACTGAGTTGCACTGAGATGCATCTGTGGCGCGCGCCGATTTAGGCGTGCTTGAAGTCGATGCGGGAGTAGTTCAATGGTAGAACCTTAGCCTTCCAAGCTAATGACGCGGGTTCGATTCCCGTCTCCCGCTCCAGTTGTTGGCGAGGTGGTGCACTCAGAGATGACCGCCCATGTGGCTCAGTGGTAGAGCACTCCCTTGGTAAGGGAGAGGTCGCGGGTCCGATTCCCGCCATGGGCACCAAGTTGTATGTTTTTTTTCGGAGTCGAGAAAATGGGAAAAGAGAAATTTGAACGGACCAAGCCCCACGTCAACGTGGGCACAATTGGACACGTTGACCACGGCAAGACGACCTTGACAGCGGCCATCACCTCGGTGCTGGCGGCCAAGTATG
>Ga0114969_10000083_pt1 | contig 73036 bp, 67 predicted proteins | sample M_130807_MF_Meta_FD_87316 | JGI IMG/M metagenome (GOLD analysis project Ga0114969, IMG submission 87316) | Freshwater microbial communities from Lake Montjoie, Canada to study carbon cycling - M_130807_MF_MetaG | ecosystem: Environmental > Aquatic > Freshwater > Lake | place: Lake Montjoie... | reverse complement strand
CGCCAGCATCAATGGTTATGGCTCGACCGGCCCTTATGCTGACCGGCCCACATTTGACTTCGTCGTTCAAGCCATGAGCGGCTTCATGAGTACAAATGGAGGGGTGGAACATCCAGCTTTGCGAAGTGGCCCACCCATCACCGATCTGGTGGCAGGCTTGTATGCTGCTTTTGGCATTGTCTGCGCTGTGCGTGCGCGCGAATCCACCGGTCGAGGACAACGAGTTGACGCCGGAATGATGACCAGCATGTTGAGCATGTTTGCCTATCTGACATCAGACTATCTGGCAACTGGGCAACTTGCCACTCGGACTGGCAATGACCATCCGATTGCGTCGCCGTATGGGATGTTCAGCGCAATCGACGGAGAAATCGCTGTTGCCCCCAGTACCGAGGATGTTTTGTTCCGCTTTTTGTCCATACTCGATCTTGCACATTTACTGTCTGACGAAAGGTTCAAGACCAATGAACTGCGCCTACTGCATCGCAAAGAGTTGAACTTACTCATCAATGAGCGCCTAAAGACTGATACTCAGACCAGTTGGATCAACCGTCTCAACAGCGGTGGCGTTCCGTGTGGCCGGGTGCAGAATGTGGGTGAAGCATTGAACGACCCGCAAATGATTCACCAAGAAATGGTGCTGGAGGTTGATCATCCCTCACATGGCCTAGTCAAAATGGTGGGGTTCCCTCTCAAGCTTTCTGGAACTCCCTGCACGGTTCGATTTCCGGCGCCAAAGCATGGAGAGCACACCCGTGAAATTCTTGACGAGCTTGGCATGTAGCACCCGCAAAATTGCTTAAATCAAGGTGGGGTGTTACCAAGGGAACAGGCAAACCAAAAGAAGTATTTAAACTCTAGGGTATGCAACAAAAAACAGATCTCAGTAGCCTCCAAGTTTGGACGATTCTTGTTGGCGCTGCGGTCATGCTCAGCTTGGCCATGGGCATGCGGCAAAGCTTTGGGCTGTTGCAGCCGCACATGATCCGAGACATTGGCATCACAGCGGCCGACTTTTCTTTGGCGATAGCATTGCAAAATGTCATTTGGGGTGCCACTCAACCCTTCGTGGGCATTTGGGCTGATAAATATGGGACTCGGCCTGTTGCGCTCATCGGTGTAGGCATTTACATCTTGGGCTTGGTTTTTCTACGATTTGCCGATGCCACCTGGATGGTCACGCTGGGCATCGGGGTTTGTGTCGGGTTGGCACTTTCGTGCACCGCTTCGAACATTGCAATGAACATCACGGCACGAACAGTCAGTGCCAACAAACGCGGTGCGGCCATGGGCGCCGTATCAGCCATCGGCTCATTAGGCCTGACACTGGCCTCGCCTATGGCGCAATCACTCATTACCCATTTCAATTGGCAAACGGCAGTGGTTGGATTTTTGGGCCTGGCCTGCGTCATGCTGCCAGCTGCTTTTTGGGGCAGCAAAGCCGATGGCATTGAACACGAGGCCGTGATCGGAAAACCTCAATCGGCCAGCGAGGCCATCACCGAGGCGCTGGGCCACAAAGGCTACCGTGTCTTGGCCATTGCATTTTTTGTTTGCGGGTTTCAATTGGTTTTTATCACCACGCACCTGCCCGCCTATTTGGATATTTGCGGCATGGATCCCACAGTAGGGAGCAACACATTGGCTTTGGTGGGTTTATTCAATGTGCTCGGCTCCTATTTGTTTGGTTGGTTGGGCGATCGCTATTCCAAGCGCATGTTATTGGGCGGCATCTATTTGCTGCGCTCTTTGGCTTTGTTCATGTTCTTTTCATTTCCACCCACACCACTGACCACACTCGTATTTGGCGCCGTGTTGGGTACTTTGTGGCTGGGTGTTGTGCCCTTGGTGTCAGGCCTGATTATTCATATGTTTGGATTGCGCTTCATGGCCACCTTGTCAGGTGTTGCCTTCATGAGCCATCAAGTCGGATCATTTTTGGGTGCATGGGGTGGTGGCTATATCTTCATCCATTTTGGCAACTATGACTTGGCCTGGAAATTAGCGGTGGCTGTTGGCGTAGTCGCAGGTATTTTTCAAATGACGATGAATACTCAAGCTTCTGACCGAATGCGCAAGCAATGGGCAGCACAGACATAAGTTCATTGTCAAGGTGAGCGTTCTTTTGCAACATTGAACACTCACTGATCCTGCTCACGCAGCACACGTTTCATCAGTTTGCCATTGGCATTTCGGGGCAACGGGGTCTGGCTCCAGGTCAGGGTTTCGGGCACTTTGTAGTCGGCCAGTTGCTGGGCACAATGTGCTCGCAGTGCGGTATCGTCGGGTGTTTGGCCAGGGGCGTACACAAAGGCATGCACCCGCTCCCCCAAAATGGGACAGGGCCGCGCCACCACAGCGGCCTCGACCATGCCAGCCCAAGCCATCAAGACGTTCTCGACCTCCACCGAATAGACCTTGTAACCACCGCGAATGAGCATGTCCTTCTTGCGGTCAAGCACGCGCACATAGCCTTGCGCATCTTTGCTGCCCATGTCGCCCGAATGCCAATAGCCTGAGGTAAAAGAGGCTGCGGTTGCTTCTGGGTTGGCCCAGTAGCCGGGCACCACCATGGGGCCACCAATCCACAACTCTCCCGTTTCACCAGCAGGTACTTCGCGTTCCGCCTCGTCCATGACTCGCACATCAGCAGCCGGCAGAGGCACGCCAACGCTGTCAGCATGTGCGCGGGTGTGCCCCATGGGCATCATGGTCGCGGGGGACGTGGTTTCGGTCGCACCATACGCATTGATCAAAATCAGGCTGGGCAAACGCTCAGTCAAAGCATCAATGGTGGCCACCGGCATGGGGGCGCCGCCATAGCCCCCGATGCGCCAGGCCGAGAGATCTGCATGTGCAAAGCTGGGGTGCATCAAACACAGGTTGTACATGGCGGGCACCATCAAAGTGTGCGTGATCCGGTCGGTCGCGAGCAACTGAATGAAGCTCTCGGCTTTGAAGGCCGGCACCACCGCAATCGCACCGCCCACATGCAGCATGGCAGCGATGATCGCTATCAGTCCTGTGACATGGCTGGCGGGAACAGCCAGGGCGGAACGATCAGTTTTCTGCAGTCGCATGCCGGCCTGAAAGTGCAGCACTGAGTGCACCACATTCAGGTGAGTGAGCATGGCACCTTTGGGGTTGCCGGTGGTGCCCGAGGTGTAGAGGATATAGGCGGTATCGGTTTCTTCCACCTTCGCGGGTGCGGGCGGACTATGAATGCAAGCCTGTATTGAATTTAATGCAATGCAATTGGAAGCGATGTCCACTTCGGATCCCACAACAACACGCAGGCGCAGGTCGGGCGCCTCTAGTGCATCGGGGATTCGGTCATGCAGGTTGGCATCCAACACGATGGCGCAAGCGCCACTTTGCCGCGCGATGTAGGCCAAGCCTGGGCGCTGCTCACGCACGCCCACCGGCACGACGATGCAGCCCAGCCGCTGCAGGGCCAGAAGCACCCAAATGAACTCAGGCCGGTTGTCCACAAACAAGATGACGCGCTCAGCTTTTTGCAGCCCCTGCTCTGCAAAGCCTGCAGACATGCGCATCACGATTATCTCGCATTGTGCGTAGGACCAATGCTCACCTTCGAACAGCAGCGCGTCGGCATCAGAATCCAAAGTGACGGCCGAGGAAAACAGACCGTAGAAACTATCAGGGCGCGGCGTGAAGCAAGGCACCACACGGTCACCGTAGAGAGATTCGTTGCGAAGGGTTGGCACGGGGTAGTCGTGCCAAAAATTCGAAGGTCCTGTTGTCATGCGAGGTCACAGCCTTTGAGGTCAACAATCAGATCACCCAGGCGATTGTAGAAAACTGGCGCTACACCTTTGAATGGTTCACAAAAAAGTATAGCGCAGCGCCGGAGCAATTGGGAATATTTATTTCTGATGAAATGAAAAAATGGGTAGCTATTGCAAAAGCCAGTAACGTGACCTCAGATTTTCGCTAATCCAACAAGCCTGCGAACCAGGCGGCATCATTCATAGCCAGGGGGTCTGCGAAGGTGCCAGTCAGTTGAATTTTGATAGGCCCAGCCGATGCGAAGCGCCAGCGCTTCTTCGTTGGCATGGCAGACAATCTGCAGCGAGGTGGGTAGCCCGTCTGGCGAGAAACCATTGGGCAATGAAAGTGCGCAAAGATTTAAGTAGTTTCCAAAACGAGTGTAGTGAGCTGGCGCCTTGGACTGGTCAACCTCATCGAGTGGTATGGCCGTGGTCATGGTGGTAGGCGTCAGCAGCGCGTCGATGCCTTCAAGCGCCAGCGCATATTGCGCCTTCATCACATCGCGCATGCGCAATGCCTCAATGTAGGCCTGAGCGGTGATTGCGCGGCCGCTGGCGATACGGGGCCGCACATGCGGGTCAAGTGGGGCTTTTTCATCGTCGATCAGTTCGTGATAAAGCGTGTAACTCTCGGCGGCCATGATGCGCAAGTTGAAGGCCGCGACGTCAGCAAACGAAAACGCCAGCTTGATCTCAACGATCTCAGCACCCAGCTTTTCCAACTCAATCAGCGAACGGTCATAGGCTGCAAGCACATCTGCTGAAGCGAATTGCCTTTCGACATCTGGCATGCGCGCTAGCCGCAAGCCGCGCACGCCGCGTTTCATTGTGGGCATGGGGTCTGCATATGGCAGGCCATTGGTCAGTGTGTCTAGCGGGTCAGCGCCCTGCATCACTTTGTAGAGCAAGGCCACGTCCTCGACTGACCGTGCCATGGGGCCAGGCGTGTCAAGGGTCGGACTCAGGGGCAGCACGCCATTGGTGCTGATGCGCCCGATCGTTGTTTTGAGGCCTGTGATGCCGCACCATGAGGCCGGCAATCGCACTGAGCCACCCGTGTCAGTGCCCACCGCCCATGGTGCCAAGCCGGTGGCAACCGCCACGCCCGAACCGCTGCTAGAGCCGCCAGGCGTACGTGCGCGCACAGGGTCCCAAGGATTCCAAGGTGTACCGCGCAAAGAGTTCGTTCCCCAGCCGCCCATGGCGAATTCAACTGTGTGCGTCTTTCCAAGGACGATCATGCCTTGAGCGATCAGCTTTGTTGCCAACGTTGCCGTGCGCTTTGCACGGTTTGACTTCAAGGCCTCGCTACCGCCTGTAACGATCTTGCCTTGAAGTTCAATCAAATCCTTCAAAGCGATGGGGACACCGTGAAGTGGGCCAACTGAGTGGCCGGCTTGAATCGTTGCCTCAGCACCGCGTGCTGCCATCAGGGCATCGTCGGCATAAACCTCAACGAAGGCGTGCAGCTTGGGGTCCTGCTGGTGGATTTTTTCTAAGTAAGCTTGCGTGAGTTCAACAGGCGAAATTTTGCGAGATTGCAACAACTGTGACAGTTGATGCGCCGGCACTAACGTGAGGTTTTGTTGGGACATGGTGTCTCTTATGAATGGCCAATAACACTGCGTGGTTCGTAGGCTTTTTCCAGTAGCATGGCCTCGTCAGGGCTCAATTTCACATGGATCGCAGCCACCGCATGATCGACATGAAAATCCTTGCTGACACCCGCGATGGGCGCAGTCACTCCCTTGTGCAGCAACCATGCATAGGCCAGTGTTGCCGGTTGGATGTTTTTCTCCCGAGCCATTGCATGCAAAGCGTGCCGCACCTGTTGGTCTGCTGCACGGCCATAAAATTTACGTTCCGCGTCATCGGTTTCACCGCGCGGCGTGGCCCGCTTAATTGCACCCGAAGGGTCACTCACCAGAAAGCCGCGTGCAAGCGGACTCCAGGGCAACAGCGCCACCTCCGCATCAGTGCACAGAGGAATCATTTCGCGCTCCTCCTCGCGGTACACAAGGTTGTAGTGGTTCTGCATGCTCACAAAGCGACTCCAACCGCGCTGCTGCGCGATCTGCTGCATCTTGGCGAACTGCCAAGCCCACATGCTGCTCGCCCCAAGGTAACGAACCTTGCCTGCCTTGACCACGTCATGCAGCGCCTCTATCGTTTCTTCCAGAGGGGTGTCCTGGTCGAATCGATGGATCTGGTACAGGTCAATGTAGTCCGTGCCCAAGCGTTGCAGAGATGCATCGACTGCGTGGAAGATACGCTTGCGACTTAAGCCATCCAGATTGGGGCGGCGGCGGAACGACGCTGCATTCACACCCTCGAACGCCATGTCTACTGGGTTAAAAACTTTCGTGGCAATCACCACTTCTTCGCGCCGTGCGCCAGGGAACAACTCGGCCAGGCAGCGACCAGTCACCTTCTCGCTTTCGCCGCCAGAATAGGTGTCTGCTGTGTCGAAAAAGTTGATCCCCTGCTCAACTGCGCGGCGAATCAGAGGCCTGGCAGAGGCCTCATCCAAGATCCAGGGGCGCCACTCTGTTGAACCGAAAGTGAGTGTGCCCAAGCAGATGCGAGACACCTTCAGACCAGTACTTCCAAGACGGACGTATTCCATGTGAGAAGTACCAGGCGCCCTGCACGTTCCTAGGCAACGGGCTTATTGCGGCTCAATGCCCGCTTGCTTGATGATCTGACCGTACATCGCTGAGTCGGTTCGAATCACATCGCTCATGGACTGCGGCGTTCCACCAATAGGATCCAGGCTAATTTCAGCAAGCTGCTTACCCATATCGGCGGCGAGCGCCTTGTTGAGGTCCGCATTCAAGCGGTCAATAATGGCCTTGGGCGTTCCTGCGGGCGCGACCAATCCGATCCAAGTGACAGACTCATAGCCTGGCACGCCAGCTTCTGCGACGGTTGGCAAGTTGGGTAACAGCGGAGAGCGCTTGGTGCTGGTAATCGCAAGGCCGCGCAGCTTATTGCCAGTGACGTACTGCAAAGCAGTCGGTGAGGTCTCGAACATGGACTGGATCTGACCGCCAAGCAAATCGTTCAATGCGGGTGCGCCCCCTTTGTAGGGAACATGCAAAACTTTGACGCCGGTCGCCATCTCGAACTGCTTGGCTGCAATGTCCTGTCCAGTGCCGATGCCTGCGCTGCCCATTGTGACCTTTTCGGGCTGTGCCTTGGCCAACGCGATCAATTCCTTCACGCTGTTGACGGGCACCGAGGGGTGAACCATCAGAATGTTGGGTTGATTGACCAGGCGGATGATTGGCGCGAAGTCTTTGAATGGGTCAAAGCCGGTTCGTTTGTACAAGTGGATGTTTGCTGCCAAAACACCGGAGCTTGTGACGAAAAGCGTGTTGCCATCAGGGTTGGTCTTGGCAACAATTTCTGCGGCGATGTTGCCAGAGGCCCCAGCGCGGTTGTCGACTACAACCGGTTGACCCAGCGAGTCAGTCAGGCGCTTGGCAACGATGCGCGCCACCATGTCCACGCTACCGCCGGGCGGAAACGGCACGATGATCTTGACCGGCCCCGTAGGCCAGGTTTGTGCTGAGGCAGCTGCCCCGGCTAACAGGCCTAAAAATAAAACGCTGTGGCGCAAGTACTTGAACATGGCATAACTCCTAGTTAATAAAGCAAGAGAAAAAATGGCAGAAAAATAAGGCGGTCTATTGACCTTGCTTTTGCTTCTCGATCACATTCAGAATGACCTGCGTGCTTCCCATGATATCCGGATACTTTTCTCCAGCATCGATGCGAGCAAGCGTGAGCTTCTCGTCCGACATCATCTTCAACGCGCGTTGAACCGAGTATTCAATGTCAGCGGGTGGCATGACCAGGATGCCGTTCTCGTCGGCCAAAATGGCATCTCCCGGATTGACCGCCACGCCGCCACAACTGACAGTCACGCCAAACTCGCCGCCAAGGCCCAGCGTCTTAACCGTCACGGCAGAAGTACCACGGGACCACACCGGCACACCATACTGACGCAGTTCACCCAAGTCTGTGACCAGCCCATCCACAATGATGCCAACAACACCTGCCGCGCGGGCCGCATAGGCGACTGCGCCACCGAGCGAGGCAATGGACATGTCGCCACAGCGGTCAATGACGATGAAGTCGCCAGGGCGAGCTTGGCCAACGGCATAGTGAACCATTGCGCCGTCCATGCCTGGCATTCGGACGGTGATGGCGGTACCAGCCACCCGTCGATCTTGGAAATGGGCGCGAATACCAGGGCACATGAACCCCGTGTAACGAAAGTGGCCGATGACAGCCGGCTCCGCTTGAACCAGAAGTTTCAGCAACTGCGGATCGATTGCGGCGGGAAGCGGATTTAATTGGTACATTGGAATTCGTTAAGATTTTTGGATGGAATGATCTTGTGCGCCAGAACGAAAAACGACTGCTGGGTATTTGGGACTCATTCTACGGTCAAACGGCGTTTCAGGTCAGCCACGGGGGGCTTGGAGGTGTTCCATCGTCTTCACAAAATCAGTTTTCCAATTAGAGTTTGGCATGACCACCGGTTTGCCAGCCACAAACACCCTTTGAAAACCGCATGATGGCGTAGAAAAAACCAAGGCATCCAGCAGCCGCTCATTTGGCATTCCAAGCAAAAAATCGCTTTGCAAATCAATTTCCACCAAATCAGCACGTTGACCCAAGCTGATGCCGGCAAGCGGCAAGCCTGCTGCTTGTGCACCGCCCTGCAGCGCTTTTTCAAACAACACTTGCCCCGTAGAGCCCAGGCCGTTGGTGTGAATCAAAGCCACATTCCTCTTGCGCAATGACAAGCGGCCACCGTACTCCAACAAGCGAAGCTCTTCCGTCCAGTTGCGATTCACGTGACTGTCTGTGCCGATAGACCACCGCATTGATTGGCGCATGGCCTCTGGCATATTGAAAAATCCATCCCCCAAATTTGCTTCGGTGGTGGGGCATATTACAACGGCCGCTTGGCGAGATTGAATACCTTGAATTTCTGATGCAGTGGTGTGGGTCGCGTGAACCAAATTCCATCGTGCATCGATGTTCATATTCGCAAGCAACCATTCCACCGGGCGAAGACCCGTGTGCGCCAAACAATCTGCAACTTCCTTGGCTTGCTCAGACACATGAATATGAATGGGCTCTGTGCCACTTTGTGATGTTAAGCGGAGCATCTCAGCTTGGCCAACAGCTCGCAATGAATGAATGGCTACACCCGCATTCAACGTGGCCTGTTTTGCATGCGACAAAGCATGCCCCATGACTGTTTGCTGCAAGTTCAATATGGACTCGGGGGTAGAAACAAAGCGCCTTTGCATCGTCTGCAAACCGGGTTGGCCAAACCCTTGGTTCATGTAAAGCGTTGGCAACATTGTCAAGCCTATGCCCACCGATTGCGCGGCTCTGACCAAGGCCCAGGTCATCTCAGCTGGATCGAGATAGTCACCGCCTTTAGGATTTAAATGAAGATAGTGAAATTCACAGACGTGTGTGTATCCGGCCCTTAACATTTCGCTATACAGCCAGGTTGCGATCGACTCCAAATGATCAGGGCCAATGGTCAAAGCCACGCGGTACATTCGGTCGCGCCAACTCCAAAAGTCATCGCCATCTTTTTCACTGTGCTCAGTCAAACCAGCGATCGCTCGTTGAAAAGCATGGCTATGGGCATTGACCAAACCTGGAATAACGCACCCCAATTGGACTGCCCCCTCGGATTCAAAATCAGTCGCATTCGATTGAATTTTTGTCCAAAACCCCAGCTCATTGGCGTGCAGAAAAACATTGGAAGCCCATTGTCCATTGACCCAAGCCAAGTTAGCTTTGAATTTCATATTGTCAATGACTTGACTTGACTCAGCGCCGCACGCATCATCTTTTCAAGAAGCGGTTGAACTTGGGCAGCCTGATCAGGCAAGAAGTGGTATGGCGGCAACTCTGACATATAAACAGACTGACACTTCTCAAGCTGAACCGCATGAATTCCTGATTGAGGATTTCCATATTGACGCGTGATGTAACCGCCTTTGAATCGACCATTCAACACATGCGTGAATAGGGCCTGATTGGCACATGCATCAACAACCACTTTCGCAACCAAACTGTCGGCGGACAAACCATTGGCCGTTCCAATGTTCAAGTCTGCAAGCTTGCCCTCAAACAGCCAAGGAATCACGCCTCGAATGCTGTGCGCATCCCACAGCAGCACATGGGGGTACAGGGAACGCAATCGCTTTAATTCCATTGACAAGGCTTGGTGGTAAGGTTGCCAATAAGTTTCACGACGACGCAACTTCTCTGCCGCATCGGGCTCACAGCCTGGTTTGTACAGGAGGTCGCCCGTGAAGAAACGTGTTGGGCACAGTTCGGTGTTAGATGCTCCGGGGTACATTGGAGCGTCATCGGGCGGACGATTCAAATCAATCACATAACGCGAATAAACGGGCGTCAAAATACTGGCGCCCATTGATTTTAGAAAGTTGTACAACATGTCCAGGTGCCAATCCGCGTCTTCAACATCCAGGGCGCGCGGTACATAATTGGCTTTTAAATCGTCCGGAATTTGAATTCCAATGTGAGGCATGCTCACCAGCAAGGGGACAGCTCCTTGGTGAAGATTGAAACAGTGTGTCATCATTTTGATTGTGAATTTTCGATTGTCTGCGGCAATTGAACACGGCCGCCCCAAACTGTAGCCACACGGGGGTTGGAGCCAAAAGCATAGGCGAGTTCTGCGGGATTTTCAATATCCCATAAAACCAAATCAGCACGCTGGCCCGCCTGCAGCGTACCGCGATCTTTCAATCCCAAAGCTTGTGCAGCCACGCTGGTAACGCCGGCCAGGGCCTCCTGGGGTGTCAAGCGCATCAAGGTGCATGCCATGTTCAGCATGAGCAAAATGGACGTACAGGGTGAACTGCCAGGGTTTGAATCTGTCGAAATGGCCATCGGTACCCGATGGCGTCTCAAACTTTCGATGGGGGGCAATTTGGTTTCTCGCAAAAAATAAAATGCGCCTGGCAGCAAGACGGCCACCGTACCCGACGCTGCCATGGCCGCGACGCCTTCTTCGCTCAACCATTCGAGATGATCGCAGCTGAGCGCGCCATACTGCGCTGCCAATAAAGCGCCCTGACTGTCGCTCAATTGCTCTGCATGCAGTTTGACAGGCAAGCCCCAACGCTGTGCTTCTTTGAAAACTTTTTCCGTCTGTTCGCAGGTAAAACCAATGCGCTCACAAAAGACATCGACTGCATCGACCAATCCCTGTGCTTTGAGCGGCTCGATCATCGAGACAACTGCGTCGATGTAGCCGTCTGCGTTGTCCTCAAATTCAGGAGGCACCGCGTGGGCTCCTAAAAATGTGTTTCGGATTTGAACAGGGTGATGCTGCGCCAACTGCCTTGCCACACGCAAGCATTTGGCCTCATGCGCCAATGACAAACCATAGCCAGATTTGATTTCAAGCGTAGTCACCCCCTCGGCCATCAGATTTTTCAATCGTTTTTCTGAAGACACCCACAATTGGGCCTCCGATGCCAATCGAGTGGCTTGCACGGTCGATTTGATTCCACCACCGGCTCGAGCAATTTCTTCATAGCTTGCCCCATTCAAGCGCAACTCAAACTCATGCGCACGGTCTCCGGCATAAACCAAGTGCGTGTGACAATCAATCAAGCCAGGGGTCATCAAAGCTTTCTTAGCATCATGCGCGGTCGCGGTGATGCGAAAGTTGGCAGGCAATTGCGCACGTGGGCCAACCCAAACCAAGGACTCATCTTGGATGACCACTGCTCCGTCGTCTATAAGGCCATAGGGATCACTTTGCCCGCCTTGCATGGTGGCCAAACGCGCGTTTTCCCAAATCACAAAACTCATTGATTTGTCTCCAATTGAATCAACAAAGCATGCACGCCGTGCAAAGCCACATGCGTGTCTCTCTCAAGCCTTGCCCAATACAAAGACTCTGCAACCAAGGCGTGAGGCTGCTGGTCGATCATGATGTGACCCCCGGCTTCAATGACATAAATAGCCATTGTCCGATGCGCTGGAAAATTTCTTTCAAAGTCAACACAGTGGATGCGCTTCATATCGGCTAAAACGCCTTGTGTCATCAGGTTGAAATCGACTGTAGGGCCGTTTGTCAAACTGCACATGCAGGGCGTCTGTCCAGAAAAGTGAAGCACCGGATCCAGGGCGCCCAATACTTCTCTTCTGCCAGGAAACTCAAGCGCCACGCCATTGCCACTGAGCACAGCAAACCAGCGTTCTACGCCCTTGAACTCTGAAAATGGCCCATCGCTAGCAACCTGCGCGACCGACATGCGCCAGACCCAATTCGAGGGCGTTGGCCAACACACCAACTCCTGCGTCGTTCCACCGCCATTTCTCCAAGGGCTTGGGGGAATATCTTGCAATCGAATCTGATGCCATTGTTCGAGTTGCATCATTGAAATGCTCCTTTGAAACTGTATCGGCTTGCAGGGTAAATCAGCCGAGCCAAAGAGGCCACGTGGTTTGAACTCACAGTTGTTCGCACCATGACCAAACAGGGCTGTGACATTTTGATTTTAAGATGCCGGGCTTCGATCGCACTGGGCAGAACTGCTTCAATCGAATAAGCAGCATTGGTGACAGGCACCACATCCAGCAAGTGCCGGGTTGGGGTTGTTTTGGAAAAATCCACAGACAAATAGTCGGGCGCTACTTTCGGGTTGACATAGCGGTCTTCAAATTGCAAGGGCACACCATTTTCAAGATGAACCATGACGGTATGAAACAACAAACTCTTATCGGGCAAGTTGAAACAAGTTGAAAGGGCTCGGCTCGCCTTGGTTTTGCCAATCAATATGATTCGGGTTCCGTGAACGTGCCCCCGCTCTTCAATTTCCTCCTGAATATCTCGAATTTCCAGCTTGGAGGAGACATGGTCGATTTCCGCCACAAATGTGCCAGAGCCTTGTACCCGCCTGACCACACCAGCTGCCATCAACTCCCGAAGAGCACGGTTGATGGTCATTCGGCTCACCCCGAACTGGTGCATCAGCGCACTTTCACTGGGCACGGAGTCACCGGCCACCCACTTACCGTTTTTGATTTTGGTGCGAACAAAGCCCTTAACCTGCTCGTAAAGGGGCGTATTTTCTAAATGCATGACTTAGAGAATACTACGATTGACAGAAGTTGTATAGACAACTAGGATCAACCCAGATGCAACCCAATCGACATTCTCAAAAGCCATGACCGATCTTTCCATTACAAAAGTTTTGCAACATCAGGCGCGGCCCGTGCGGGCGCCGCGCGGATCTTTGATCAGTTGCGCCAACTGGGAAATTGAAGCGGCTTATCGCATGATTCAAAACAACCTGGACCCCGAGGTGGCAGAGAATCCCGATGAGCTCGTGGTCTATGGCGGCATCGGTAAGGCGGCTAGAAATTGGGAATGTTTTGAAGCCATTTTGGTGTCACTTCGAAGCCTCCAACCCGATGAAACATTGCTCATTCAATCCGGCAAACCGGTTGGCATTTTCAAAACCCACACCGGTGCTCCTCGCGTTTTGTTGGCTAATTCCAACTTAGTTCCCAAATGGGCAACGTGGGAGCACTTCAACGAGTTAGACCGTGCAGGCCTCATGATGTACGGGCAAATGACTGCAGGCAGTTGGATCTACATTGGCAGCCAAGGCATTGTTCAAGGAACTTACGAAACTTTTGTAGAAGCTGGCCGCCAGCACTTCAACGCAGACCTGTCAGGCCGCTGGATCCTCACCGCAGGCCTTGGCGGCATGGGCGGCGCTCAACCCTTGGCGGCAACATTTGCTGGGGCCTGTTCGCTGAACATTGAATGCCAGCAATCGCGCATCGACTTCCGCTTGAAAACTCGGTATGTCGACAAGCAGGCAGCCACCATTGAAGAGGCGCTAGAGTTGATTGCGCACCATACGGCCCGCAAGGAAGCTGTCTCCATTGCTTTGTGCGGCAATGCAGCAGAATTATTGCCCCAGCTGGCTGCCATTGCCAGGCAGGGTGGCTTGCGCCCCGACATCGTGACCGATCAAACTTCTGCACATGACCTCATCAACGGCTACCTGCCTATTGGCTGGACTCTGGATGCATGGCGCGCAGCACAAAAAGACCCGAATCAACATGCAGCCCTCACGCAAGCTGCTGGTCAATCGTGCGCAGCGCACGTGAAGGCCTTACTGGCCTTTCATGAAATGGGCATTCCCACGGTTGATTACGGCAACAATTTGCGGCAAGTGGCCAAAGATTTTGGCGTTGAAAATGCGTTCGATTACCCCGGCTTTGTTCCGGCCTACATTCGGCCCTTATTCTGCCAAGGTATTGGCCCATTTCGATGGGTCGCCCTGAGCGGAGACCCTGAGGACATTTTCAAAACAGATGCCAAAATGAAGGCCCTGTTCCCCGATCACAAGCACTTGCATCGCTGGCTTGACATGGCTCAAGAACGCATCAGTTTTCAAGGTCTGCCAGCACGCATCTGCTGGATCGGATTGGGCGAACGCCATCTTGCAGGATTGGCGTTCAACGAAATGGTCCGAACGGGCGAGCTCAAAGGCCCTGTCGTGATTGGCAGAGATCACCTCGACAGTGGCTCCGTTGCATCTCCTAACCGTGAAACAGAAGCCATGATGGATGGCAGCGATGCCGTTAGCGATTGGCCTTTGCTCAATGCACTTCTCAACACAGCCAGTGGCGCAACGTGGGTCAGCTTGCACCATGGTGGCGGTGTGGGCATGGGCTATTCCCAGCATGCAGGTGTTGTCATTGTTTGCGATGGCAGCAAAGCAGCTGATGAAAAGCTCGCACGCGTTCTGTTCAACGATCCAGCCACAGGGGTGATGAGGCATGCCGATGCAGGTTACGATTTGGCCAAAGAATCTGCCAAGTTAAATCACCTTCAATTGCCCATGATGTCTTGATTCGAATTTCTCGCTGTACTTTTTCTCATTTTCATTTTCAATCAACAAGGAGCTCGCATGAAACATCTCGTTACCTTGGCTTTGGCCTCAACCCTCAGCTGTGTCGCCCTGGCGCAAGAAACCAAAGTCACCATTGCTCTGTCGGGTTGGACTGGCTTTGCCCCTTTGACACTTGCCAAAGAAGCCGGCATTTTCAAGAAAAATGGCTTGGATGTGAGCCTGAAAAAAGTGCCTCAAAAAGATCGCCACCTGGTTTTGGCCTCTGGCGATGCCCAGTGCGCCGCAACCACCGTTGAAACATGGATTGTTTGGAATGCCAACGGCGTTGCCACCACCCAGATTTTTCAGCTCGACAAGAGTTATGGCGCAGACGGCATGGTTGTTAAAAATGACATCACCAAAATCTCTGACCTCAAAGGCAAAACTGTTGCGGCCAGCGCTCCCGGCACCGCACCCTACTTCACCTTGGCATGGATGTTGAAGAAAAATGGCATGTCAACCAAAGACGTCAAGATCGTTAACCTAGAGCCACAACCAGCTGCCAATGCCATGATTGCAGGCACTTCTGGCATTGATGCCGCCATGACGTACGAGCCCTACCTTGGCGCTGTCAGAGCCAAGCCAGAAGCCGGCAAAATCATTGCCACGACATTGGACTACCCAATGATCATGGACACGTTTGGCTGTGTCCCTAAATTCCTGGCGGACAACCCCAAAGCTGCCAAAGCCCTTGCAGACAGTTATTTTGAAGCTGTTGAGATGATTGCCAAAGAGCCCAAAAAGAGTTTTGAAATCATGGGCGCAGACGTCAAACAAACGGGTGAAAGTTTCGAAGCCAGCCAGAAATACTTGCGCTGGCAAGATCGTGCTGCCAATCTGAAGTTCTTCAGCGGTGAGCATGCGGCATTCAGCAAAGAGGCAGCTGAATTGCTGTTGGAAGCCGGCATCATCAAGCAATTGCCAGACATGAGCAAATTGGCTGACACGCGATTCATCAAGTAAAAATGCGGCCACTTCAACCCGTCTCCCCTAGCGCCAAAGTGGCGCTAGGAATTTCGTTCTTTGTTTTGTTCTTTGCAGTATGGGCATTTGCCACGCTGGGCGGGTTTGTTTCGAAAACTTTTTTAGCCGACCCCATCACCATGGTTCGCTCGGGTTTTGACCTGTTGATGAACCAAGGGTTTGGCTTTGACATCGGCATGACGGTTTGGCGTGTTTTGGGTGGCTTCTTCATCGCCGCCATTTTGGCCATCCCCATCGGTGTTCTCATGGGCGCTTACAAGCCTGTTGAAGCTTTTCTGGAACCCTTCGTCAGCTTTGCCAGGTACCTCCCTGCGTCTGCCTTTATTCCGCTTTTGATTTTGTGGGCTGGCATTGGCGAATCACAAAAGTTGGCCGTTATTTTCATTGGATCTTTTTTCCAATTGATCTTGATGATTGCCGTTTCAGTGGGAAACACGCGGCGTGATTTGGTTGAGGCTGCTTACACATTGGGGGCCAAAGACGGTGGTGTGGTCAAACGAGTTTTGCTGCCAAGCGCCTCACCTGAGATTGCTGAAACCTTGCGAATGGTTTTGGGTTGGGCATGGACTTATGTCATCGTAGCGGAGCTCATTGGTGCCTCTAACGGCATAGGGCACATGATCACCGACAGCCAAGCCCTGATGGCAACAGATCAAATTATTTTCGGAATCATCGTCATTGGATTAATAGGATTGATCACCGATATCGCCTTCAAAACTTTCAACCGATGGCTTTTCCCATGGGCACGCTTGAGTTAAAAAATGCCCATTCTTCACATATCGGAAGTCAGTAAAACTTTCAACACGCACGGCTCGATCACTCAAGCCCTGACTTCAACCGACCTCACAGTTGAAGAAAATGATTTCATCACAATTCTGGGCCCCTCAGGCTGCGGAAAATCCACCCTGCTGCGCATGGTTGCCGGCTTAGACTCGCCCTCTTCAGGCGACATTCAGCTCGATGGCGTGCGCGTGACTGGCCCAGGTGCCGATCGAGGCATGGTGTTTCAAAGTTACACTTTGTTTCCATGGCTGAACATATTGGAAAACATATGTTTCGGTTTGCGCGAAAAAGGCTTGCCCCTTGCTGAGCAGCATGAGATTGCCCACAAGTTTCTCAAACAAGTAGGCCTGCAGGAGTTTGCAAAGCACTTCCCCAAACAACTCTCCGGCGGCATGCAGCAACGAACTGCCTTGGCACGTGCCTTGGCAAATGATCCTCGGATCTTGCTCATGGACGAGCCCTTTGGCGCTTTAGACCACCAGACGCGTGAATTGATGCAGGAGTTGCTTCAGGACATCTGGCAATCAGAAAGAAAGACCGTTCTGTTTGTCACGCACGATATTGATGAAGCCATTTTCATGGGAAACCGAGTGATGGTGATGAGCGCCAGACCCGGCCGCATCAAATGCGATCTTCCCATTGAATTGCCCTACCCCCGTCACTACTCCGTCAAAACCACGCCCGCGTTCTCTGAGCTCAAGGCCAAGCTGACTGAAGAGATTCGAATTGAGGTTAGGCGCGCAAGCGGACTGCCAGATTGATTGAACGCTCCAGAGGTAATTTTCTGCCTCGTGGGGTGCACATGGCGTGTCAACCGCCAAAAATTCAGGGTGTTGCCGCGGTCAGGCCGCCATCGACCACAATGCTCTGCGCTGTGATGTAACGACTTTCATCGCTGGCCAAAAACACCACCGTATTGGCCACATCCCAGGCGTCTCCCATGAAACCTGCTGGCACTTGCTTGTGCCGATGTGCAACAAATGCGTCGAATTGCCCTCCTGCATACTTGTCAGCCAAGCGCTTGACCAAGGGGGTGAATACCAGGCCGGGCACCACACAATTCAATCGGATGCCCTTGCTGGCGTAAAGTACTGCCGTGGTTTTTGTCAATTGCATCAATGCAGCCTTGCCTGCAGCGTAGGCCACTTGCGGCTTGCCGATGTAACGCAGCCCCGCAACGGACGAGATGCTGATCACTGAACCACTGCCCTGCTTTTCCATGATGGGAAGCACCGACTTCATCGCTAAAAATGCCGTTTTGACATTCAAATCCATTTGACCGTCCCAGGTCTCCTCACTCATCTCAACAGGCCCTCCAGGCTCAGACTGGCCCACGTTATTGATCAAGATGTCAATGCGGCCGAATTTATCCAGACAAGCCTTCACCATCGACTGAACGTCTTGTGCAAGGGTCACATCCGCTGTGGTGACAAATGCAGTCCCGCCCTCGTCTTGGATAATTTTCTGCGTCACTTGGGCGGCTTGAAGATCCAGGTCAACTCCAAAGACAGTTGCTCCCTGGCGCGCCAACAAAACCGCAATCGCCTTTCCATTACCCCAACCCTCGCCTCGCGTACCGCATCCACTTACCAACGCAACTTTGCCGTCTAGTCTTAGCACAATGTCTCCTTGAAGGACTGATTCAACAGGATTGTCGACTTGGCCTGGCATTCATGCAAGCCAAGGTGTTATGTTGCTTTGGACTGCCCCTGGAGTGAACTTGCCAAATGTTGAAACGCTAGGGTATTCCATAATTGGTTGTACCAATTAACATGCTTACACTCCATTACCAACTTAAATTGGTATAACCATTAGGAGGCAACAATGCGAAATTTAAAAACCTTGATCGTCACTGGACTGATTGCGCTAACGGGCTCATGGGCCTGCGCCAAAACCACTTTCACACTGTCAACACCCGACCCTGACAATTCTGAAATCACCCTGGCCGCTAAAAAGTTCGCGGAATTGGTTGCAACGAAAACGGGGGGAGAGGTCGAAATTAAAGTGTTTGCCAACGGGCAGTTGTATGGTGGAGACCCGTCTGCAGCAGTTCGTCAGCTGGCGGGGGGTTCACTAGACATGCTGCTGTTGTCGTCCTCGCTTTACGCCAACTTCAATCCAAAGTTCACAGCCATTTCAATTCCCTATTTATTTGACGATAACGCACAACTGCGCGCCTACTTGGCGGGTCCATTGGGACAAGAGTTGTTAGCCGATTTGAACGGCATCGGTTTGAAGGGCATCAGCATGTGGCAACGCCCTTTCCGTCAAATGACGAATTCCAAAAAGGCCATTCAAACTCCTCAAGACTTGGCTGGCATGAAGTTTCGTGTGCCAAACAATCCTCTGTGGGTTGAGTTCTTCGGGAAAATGGGCGCGGCCCCTACTCCCATGGCATTTGGCGAGGTGTACAACGCATTGCAAATGAAGGTGGTTGATGGACAGGAAAACCCCATCAACATCCCTGTCACAGCAAAGTTTTATGAAGTGCAAAAATACGCCACGATTTCCAACCACATGGCAGACGGCTGGGTACTGGCCATCAACCCCGGGAAATATGGCGCACTGTCTGAGAAAGACAAGCAAGCCCTTCAAGCCGCAGCAACAGAAGCCGAGACATGGAAAGCTGCAAATGACGCTGCCGATGCCAAACAGTCAGTTGATTTTCTTGTCTCTAAAGGTGTGGCAGTCAACACCCTGACGGCTGAGCAACAAAAAGCATTTGTGGGTGTTGCCAAAGAATTGTTCCCGAAATTTTCACAACTGGTGAAAGATCAGAACTTCTTCAATAAAACATTGACGTTTGTTGGCAAAAAGTAAGCGGACTGATATGCAAGCCCCACAAGATGAACTGAACAAAAACCCACCGAGCATGGGTGCCCGTGTATTGACGGGGCTGACCGATGGCATTTGCGGCATAGCCGTTGCAGCTATCGTGCTCGTTGTTCTGATTCAGGTTGTGGGGCGGCTCTTGGATTCACCGTTTTCATGGACCGAAGAGTTGACAAGGGCTTGCTTCATTTGGATGGTTTTTACGGGAGTGGCAGCAAGCATCCGGCACGCAGATGCTGCTCGCGTCACAGTCTTGCTGAATTATTTTCCAAAATTTGTAAAAAATAGTGCGTTGCCCGTTTATGTGCTTTGCAATTTAATTTTCTCTACGCTGACCATTTGGACTGGTTTGTATTTGGTGCGTCAACAAGTTGTCATGCATGAGCATATTGCGACACTGGGTGTACCAAGCTGGACCGTCGGTATCGTTCTACCCTTGTCCGCCGCTTTGTCAATCTTCAGTCTCATTCAGTCTTTGAAATTGCACCGCAACATTATTGCTGTGACTGAAATTAGCATGCAGAAATAAGACCACTTTCATGAGCTTAACTCTTCTTTTTTTATTTCTTCTGCTTTGCGCATTAGGCTGCCCCTTGGCCATTGCACTTGGCCTATCAAGCGTTGCCAGCATTGTGATTTTCACATCAACGCCAGTGCATGTGCTTTCAGAGAGCATGTTCTCTGCAATGAATTCTTTTTTGCTTGTTGCTGTTCCCTTGTTTCTGTTGGTGGGCCAATTGATGGACAAAGGCGGCGTGGCTGATCGAATATTTGACTTTGCGCATGCCATGGTGGGTTGGCTGCCCGGCGGCATGGGGCACGTCAATGTGGCCTCCTCTGTTGTGTTTGGCGGCATATCAGGCTCCTCAGTTGCAGACATTGCTTCGCTGGGTGCCATTGAAATTAACGCGATGGTCAAGCATGGCTACGAAAAAGGTTATGCCGTTGGAATGACACTGGCAACGTCGACCTTGTCCTCCATCATCCCGCCATCTATCTTGATGGTGATTGCAGGGTCTATCGCCAATCAGTCGATAGGCCTGCTTTTAATTGCAGGTTTAGTCCCAGGCCTTTTCATTGCTGCTTTCTTAATGGTTTACAACCACATCTACAGCGTTCGGCGGGGTGTCTGCAAACCAACCCCCTTCGACTTCAAGCATTTCATCAAGTCAGCGGTTCGGGCATTTCTGCCCATGATGACACCTGTCATCTTGATGGTGGGTATCTTGGATGGTTTTTTCACGCCCACTGAAGCAGCGGCAATTGCAGTGGTTTACACCTTCTTCATTGCTGCACTTGTTTACAAAAAAATCACCTGGGCAGACATGGCTGAAATGCTGAAAGAAACCGGGCGTTCGAGTGGTGGCATTTTGTTCATTGCTGCAACAGGCAAACTTGCTGCCTGGGTTTTTGCATTTGATGGCTTGCCAGTCATGATTGGGACTTGGTTGGGCTCCATCACAAAAGATCCAACCATGATCATGATCATCTTATTTTTATTTCTGATCGTGGTTGGCATGTTCATGGATGCGATTGCAGCCATGTTCATCCTCATCCCGATCTTGGTGCCTCCTGCAGTTTCACTGGGAGTCGATCCTATTCATCTGTTGGTCATCATTGTCATCACTTTGACCTTAGGTCTTGTCACGCCGCCGGTGGGGGTGTGTTTATTCGCAGTCGCCAAGGTCACCAACATGTCTTTGGAAGAAGTGATCAAGTCTTCGACTGGCCCAGTCTCGGTGTTGATTGTCTCTATCGCTGCCTTGGTTTTATTTCCTGTTTTGGTCATTGGTCCGTTGAAATTGTTCGGACTTTATTAATTTTTTTTCATTCATTGGAGTATTTCATGTCTGTTGGCAAACAAGTTCGCATGCGTCGTCTGCTGGGCCCCTCAGGGCGCATGTTGGCAATTACTGTTGATCACCCGATCACCCGAGGATTAATGCCAGGGTTGGAAGACATTCACGCCACAATGAAAAAAGTCGTTCGCGGCAAACCTGACGCCATCACCATGCACAAAGGAATTGCACACAAAGTGTTTCCGCCCTATGCAGGTGAGGTTGCCATGATTTTGAAAGTCAGCGCCTATTCGGTTCAATACCATCCTCATTTCGATGCGCCAGTTGCAGACGTCGAGGAAGCTGTGCGACTTGGCGCCGATGCCGTATCGGTTGGCTGCATCGTCGGAGGCCCTGAGCAAGCTGAACAACTGACTTTCCTAGGGCGCATCTCGAAGGACGCCCAATCCATGGGCATGCCTTTGGTTGCACACATTTACCCCAAAGGAACCATGATCAAAGATCCGTACGACGCCAAGGCGGTCACCTATGCGGCTCGCGTAGGCGCTGAATTGGGCGTGGACATCATTAAAACTTTGTGGACTGGTTCAGCCGAGAGTTTCCGAAGTGTGGTGGAAGGTTGCCCTGCCATTGTTGCATTGGCAGGTGGCGACATGGGTGAAACACTGGAAGACTACCTGCGCATGACTCGCGAAGCGCTTGACGTAGGTTTGGGAGGCGTCACGTATGGCCGTTTTGTATGGCAACACCCTCATACAAGCAGCGTGATCAAAGCCTTGAGTGCTCTGATTCATCAAAATGCAAGCGTCATTCAAGCACTGGCAATTTATGAGGCTGACGTTGCAGCGGAGGCTCAATGAAAGCCGCTGTTTTAAGGGCCCCACAAGTGCTGGAGGTTGGAGACATTGAAACCCCAGAGGCTGGTCCAGGCGAATTGATATTGTCTGTTCGCGCAGCAACAGTTTGCGGAACTGACTTGAGAATTCTTTCTGGCAAGAAAACCAAAGGGGTCAGGTTTCCTTCCATCATTGGCCATGAATTCGCTGGTGTTGTCGTTCAAACGGGTTCTGGCGTCACAGCGTTTAAAAATGGTGACCGTGTTTGTATGGACCCCGTTATTCCATGCCGTGCTTGCAGCTATTGCAAAGCAGGCCTTGAAAATGTGTGTTTGAACCGCCAAGCCATGGGCTACGAATTTGATGGGGGTTTTGCAGAATTTGTTCGCATACCGGCCATTGCTTTAACTTCTGGCAACGTTTTCAAAATGCCAAACGGCATGAGCTTTGAAGCTGCGGCACTGAGTGAACCTTTGGCCTGCTGCATCAATGGGCAAAAGAATGCGCAAGTAGGCTTGGGCGATTCGGTTTTGATCATGGGAGCCGGCCCTATTGGGCTGATGCATGCCGCCTTGGCCAAAGCTGCAGGCGCAAGGCAGGTCATCATCAGTGAGCCCAACGCAAGCAGACGACAAGCTGCCCTTGAGCGAGGCGTGAACCATGCCTGCGATCCAATGAAAGAAAGCCTTCTTGATTTCGTCAAACAAAGGACAGATGGTCTTGGCGCTGATGTGGTAATTTTGGCCATCGGTGTCCCTGCTTTGGCCAACGAAGCATTGAGCATCGTTCGCAAAGGTGGACGCGTGAATTTGTTTGCCGGTTTTTCGCAAGGCGATATGTCCAGCATCGATGTTAACTTGATTCACTACAATGAAATTACAGTGACGGGTGCCAGCGCGTTGACTCGCCAAGGCTATGAGCTGGCATTGCATATGCTCTCCAGCGGTCAGATCGATGCCACATCACTCATCACACATCGCTACGCTGTAGCAGACTGCATGGCAGCGTTTGAAGCAGCAAGCAATGGTTCGGCTTTGAAGGTGGCAATTCACAATGAATGAAGTGTTATTGGGCATCGATGCTGGAACAAGTGCCATCAAAGTCTGTGCCTTTGATGCCAAAGGGTCGTTGCTTAAAAAAGTTCAACGCTTTGTGCCCATCATCACTCCCTATCCTCTCTGGGCAGAAATTGATCTCCAAAGGTATTGGGAATTGCTAGTTCAGGCGCTGCATGAAGTTTCAATGCAGACAGGGCCAATCACCTCCGTTGGACTTTCGACAACTTGTCCAACAACTATTTTTCTCGACAAAAATCTCAAGCCTTTGCGCCATGCCATGGTTTATCTGGATGGGCGATCAGACGAAATCATTGGCAAAGTAACTGGCAGTGACATGCTTGCTTTTCAAAAAATTTCAGGCAATCGTGCGAGCACATCCACTTGCTGGGCCGCCAATCTCAATTGGGTCAAGGAAAACGAACCCGAGGTGTGGAATAAGGTGCATAAGGTCTGCATGCTCAACAGTTACATTGCCATGCGCTTGACTGGCAATTTGGCAATCGATCCAACCCAAGCGTCTTATTCAGGTTTGGTCGATGTGCAGCAAACAAGGCCTCAATGGTCTGAGAAATTACTGGCACTGTGGGATACTCCCGCCAATTTTCTGCCCCCTCTTTTAGAGGGTTCGCAATTGGTTGGCTGCATCACCAGCGAAGTGTCGAATCAAATTCCCATTGCCTCTGGTGTACCTGTGGCTTTGGGCGTTGCAGATACAGCTGCAGCCGCATTCGCAATGCAGTTGTATGAATCAGGTCAGGTATTTGAATCCGTAGGTACCTCAGGCGTCATTTCCTTTTGCTTAGATCAACCCGATTTTGAGCTGGGTTTTCTCAACCGTTACCACGTCTACCCCAGCCGATGGCTTGCGCATGGCGCGATGTCCACCTTGGGAGGTTCATTTGGCTGGTTGCAAAGCAAAATCTGGCCCGAAGTGCAGTCACTGGCTGAATTAGAGCGCTTGGCCCAAGAGTCTTTGCCAGGTTCAAATGGCCTGATTTTTCTGCCCTACTTGGCTGGGGAGCGAAGTCCGATTTGGGACACTCAAGCCAGTGCAGCTTGGATTGGACTTAGGCTGGCCCATAACAGAGCCGACATGATCAGAGCAGTATTTGAAGGCACTGCATTTGGGCTACGGCAAATCATGGATTTAGCGCAAGCCAAATGGGGGCTTCACCCTGCGAAATTGGTTGGCGTGGGTGGCGGGTCCCACAGCCGGTTTTGGGCGCATATCAAAGCAGATATTTTGCAACTTGACTATGGCATGACCGAATTTCAAGATGCCAGTGCGCTGGGTGCCGCTATGCTAGGGGGCGTTGCAAGCGGATATTTTTCAGGATTGCAGGACAATGCCCTGCCTTGTGTCAAAGTATCATCACAATGGGTAAAACCTTCCAAAGCCCCGCACATTGAAACCTACAAACACCATTTTGATATCTTTACTCGTTTGTATCCGGTTTTATCTGAATCGATGCATTTTTTGGGACAAAAAGTTCCATCTTGAGATTTGGATATGAGTGAAGAAGCCGATGGCCTGCTGATTCGAATCATTGAAATCGCCATGCGAACACGGCCAGATGAGCATGGTCGAGTGCGCTTGCCCACGGAACGTGAATTGTCTGAACTTCTGAATGTGCAGCGACCCACTGTTCGCGAACGCTTAACCGTCTTAGAAACCTTGGGGTTCGTCAACCGCCGACAAGGAAGCGGCACCTTTTTGTCACTGCCTAATGCGCAAGTTCTGCAGTTTTACTTCGAGGTGAGTTTAAAGCTGGGGTTTTTGTCACTGGATCAAATTCAAAAAGCGCTTGAAATGATTGGCATGGAAATGGCCATGACAGCCGCAATTGATGCCAGCAACGACGAGCTTGACGGACTCGAAGAAATTTTGACTCACATGGTCAATGCCACCAGCATTGACACATTCGCCCAATGTCAACTTGACTTTCATATTGGATTGGCCCGCGCTTCTCACAATCCGGTCATCATGCTCATCATTGACGGTTTAACGAGCGTGATTCGTGTTGTGATGACCAGCCATATTCGAATGATCTCCGTGGTCAAAGGCAGCTTTGATCGCAGTCTTTTGACCTATAAGTCAGTGGTTCAGGCTTTGCGCGATCGAGAGCCAGAAACGGCTCGACTTGCCCTGCAGGAATGCTACACATTGTGGCGGCGTGAGTCCTCCAAAATATCCATTCTTTCGGTCAAAGAATGATTGAGGTTTTGCATCTGCAAAACTCCTACTGTTTATCCTGAGTTTTGAAACGCCTGAACGCAGTGTTTAAAGCAAGCGCTGAAAGGCTTCTCAGCTGACCCTTTTGATCGTATTTTCAAAATGCGTTTGAACAGCCTTTTTGATCCGTTTGATATTTCGCTGTTTCAAAGCCGCAGCAATTTCTTCATGTTCTTCCAGGGCCTCGCGCCAATTGTCAGGCGTGCTGTTGCCGCTGTAGCGCAAACTGCGCATGCGTTTGCTCAAGGTTTGATGAACCATCGACAAAGACTCGTTGTTGGCCATCTCAACCAGCGCGTCATGAATATTTTGATTCAATTCAAAGTACTCCGAGCGTTTGCCTTTGGCGTACAAGGTTTTCATTTTTTCATGCATAGACAACACATGGTCGATTTTCTTTGGATCAGCCGCACACGCTTTTTGCGCTGCGAAACTCTCCAGCATTGCCATGACTTGCAACATATCACTGGCATCTTTGGCACTGAATGTTTTGACAACAGCACCTCTTAAGGGCAGCAAGTCGACCAAGCCTTCGGAGGCCAAAACTTTAAGCGCTTCTCTGATGGGGGTACGCGAAACGCCAAAATTTCGGCTGATTTCCAACTCTGGCACGCGTTGGCCGGGTTTAATTATGGATTCCACAATCATGTTGCGAAGTCTTGCCGTCACCTCTGAGTGCAGCGATGGTCTGGCAATAGGTTCTTTCGAAAGCATTCAACTCCAAGGAAAATACCAATTCGCCATTGTAATCGAGCGCCTTATAATCTGTAATTACAGATTACAACAGACCGGAGTTCGAATGATCACACCCACCATTGCATTGTTCACAGGCGATCCTGCTGGCATTGGTCCGGAGCTGGTTCAAAAATTACTGGACGAACCCGCGAACAGGCAAAAAGCAAAGGTCATCTTGATCGCTCAAAAGAGTTTGATTCAAGCCCCGGAGGGAGTGACTTGGCATTCATGGTCCGGTTTGGATGCCCCCGAATTTGAGCCAGGCGTTGCCGCTGCAGACAACGGTCGGTACATGGTTCAAGGCTTGGCTGAAGGCGCACAACTGGTGGCAAGTGGTGTTGCTGATGCCTTTTGCTTTGCTCCTCTCAATAAAAGTGCGCTGCGCTTAGGCGGCATGCACCAAGAAGACGAGTTGCGCTGGTTTGTTGACTTTCTAAACTACAGCGGTGTTTGCGGTGAACTCAATGTGCTGCAAAACTTATGGACAGCACGCGTGACCTCGCATGTGCCCCTCAAAGAGGTCAGCCAGTTGCTGACCAGCAACAAGGTTTTTGAAGCCATTGAAATGATCTCCAAGGCGCTGCAGGCCTCCGGAAATGACAAGCCACGCATAGCTGTGTGCGGCCTGAACCCGCACAACGGCGACAACGGCAACTATGGCGACGAAGAGATCAAAATCATTGCGCCAGGGGTTGCGATCGCCAACGCCGCAGGCTACCCAGCAGATGGCCCCTACCCTGCCGATACCGCATTTGTGCGCGCCATTCGAAAAGAAGGCGGCTATGACGGCGTTGTCACCATGTACCACGACCAAGGTCAAATTGCCATGAAATTATTGGGCTTTGAAAAAGGCGTCACCGTGCATGGCGGCTTGCCCATACCGATCACGACCCCGGCCCACGGCACTGCCTACGACATCGTCGGAAAAAACAAGGCCACCCCAGAGGCCATGTTCAACGCGTTTGAGCTGGCTTGCCGCATGGGCATGAACCATCGTCAATCCAAAAATAAAACATCCTGAACGTCAAAATTTGGAGGCTTTATGAAATATTACCTTGTGTATTCGCTAGCCCTGTGGCTGAGTATTTGGATGCCCGCCACTGCACAGACAACCTACCCCACCAAGCCCGTCAAGCTCATGGTGGGGGCTGGTGCAGGCGGTGGCACAGATATCATCGCACGCATGTTGTCAGAGAAATTCTCTGAATCTCTCAAAGGCAGCTTCATTGTAGAAAACAAACCTGGCGCCTCCAACACCATTGCGGCTGATTTAACCGCCAAAGCGCAACCCGATGGCCACACTTTGTTGGTTGCCACGAACACTGGGCAAGCCATAGCCCCTCATTTGATCAAGTTGTCTTTTGACCCCATGAAAGACCTCACACCGATCGGACTGGTTGTGACGGTTCCCAACGTGCTGGTGGTGGGCGCAAGCGTTCCTGCCAATAACATCAAAGAATTGGTTGCACTGATGAAAGCCAAACCAGAGGAATTTAAATACGCATCCTCAGGTGTCGGCAGCACACAGCACATTGCTGGGGAGGGCTTTGACATTGCCGCTGGGGTCAAAAGCATTCACGTACCCTACAAAGGCAGCTCACAAGCGCATCTTGACATCATTGCAGGCAATGTGCAGATCATGTTCGACACAACATCTTCTGCCATGGGACAAATCAAAGCCGGAAAGTTCAAACCCTTGGCAGTGACAACTGCGCATAGAAGCGCCGAATTGCCTCATGTGCCAACACTGGCCGAAGCCGGCGTCAGCGGTTTCGAGATGAGCACTTGGTACGGCGTGTTCGTAACCTCAGGCACACCTGCCGATGTGGTGGCCAAGCTTCAAACTGAACTGGCGCGCATCATCAAACTTCCAGATGTGCAGAACAAACTCAAGGGTTTAGGTGGTGAGCCGGGCAATCTGAGCACAGAGCAATTCACGCAACTCAATCGGCAAGAGTTTGAGCGATTTGGCAAGCTGATCAAGCAAGCAAATATCAAGATGCAATGATGAAAAGTCAAAGCCAAAATGCATCATTCTGGGCAGCCTGCTTGATCTTGTTTTTACCGTGCATAACAACGGCAATGGAAGCCAAAGTCATTGACAAAACATTGATCATGTCAGGCCCAGTTGTTCTTGGTGATTTGCAGCGGTTTGAAGATTCTTTGGCCACTAATTCTCAAATAACAACCGTGGTCTTGCGCAACTCTTGGGGAGGTCACATTGAATCTGGCTACCGAATAGGAGAACGCATTCGTGCATTAGGCCTTTCTACACTGCTGTCGGGCTATTGCGTATCTTCTTGCTCGCGAATGTTCCTTGGAGGCAAGGAGCGGCGTTTTACAAATGATTTTGGACTCTGGCAGACCTACGTAGGGTTTCACGGTCATTACGATTCAAGCGGGAAACTCAACTCAAATTCAGTGCAGCGCTGGGGACTTCTTCAGTGGATCATCAAGCACTCCGATGACAAAGCAGATCCCGAACTGGTCAAGCGCTGGATCAACCTAGAGCGCAATACGGGCATGGTTGCCTTCATGCACCCCGATACATCTATCCCCTTCCGATCCGATAAGACGTTTTTGTGCACAGGCCTCGAAAGAAGCCGCCCTCATACCTGTGAAACCATCCCCTTCGCGGCACTGGACATGGGGGTCATCACCGACTTGAAAATTTTGCGCAGTCCTGATCAATAATTCGACAACAGACAACACAGACCGGTTGCTTCATATCCCCACCTGTGAAGGATACAACTTATGCTTAATTGCAAACTTTTTAAAAAATTTCACTTGTGTTCACTTGTTTTTTATTCTGTCATCGCGGCGTCCAGTAATTTTGCGCACAGTCAATCAATTTTTCCCAGCAAACCAGTCAAAATCGTTGTTGCTTTTGCCCCCGGTGGAACAACAGACACCATGGCCAGGATATTGAGTCAGAAACTATCGGACGCCTGGGGCAAACCTGTTGTCGTAGAAAATAAGCCTGGCGGTGGCGGCGCTATTGCTGCGGAATATGCCGCCCGATCTGCCGCTGATGGGCACACGATTTTTTTGGGCACGATTGGCGAAATGGCCATCAACCCCAGCCTTGAAAACAAGCTCAATTACGACCCTCAAAAAGACTTTGCACCGGTTGCAAAATTAGCTGTGACGCCCTTGCTGCTGGTGACGCATCCAAATCTTTCAGTCAAATCAGTGAAAGAATTGATTGACCTGGCAAAAAGCAAGCCCGAGAGTGTTTCATTTCTTTCACCCGGCCAAGGTACATCACAGCATATGTCGGGGGAAATTTTCAAAAAAATGACTGGCGTCAAAATTGTGCATGTACCGTATAAAGGTGGCGCTCCGCAAACAACTGCTTTGTTGGCTGGCCAAGAGATACAGTTTGGCTTCGTTGCCATGGGAAATGTATTGCCCTCTGTCCAAAGCGGAAAGTTAAAAGCCATCGCAGTCTCCAATGCCAATCGATCCAAGTTCTTGCCTGACGTTGCGACGATTGAAGAATCGAATCTCCCAGGCTTTAACACCGCTCCTTGGATGGCTTTTTTCGTGCCGGCGAGCACCCCCAAGGAAATCATTCAAACAATCAACACTGATAGCTTGAAAATTTTGATGCAGCCTGATGTCAAGGACCGGCTGACTCAACTGGGGTTTGAATTGACGCCTTCATCTCCTATGGAGTTAGGTTCATTTCTTCAATCTGAAATTTTGAAATATAGAACTGTGATCGATGACTTGGGCCTGAGAAACAATTAAATTTTTGCAGTCACATCTGACTGGGCAACAGGGCCCAGTGGCTCAATTTACAGAGGCGCGCACGCCTGCTTCAAAAAGTCCAGGTCCTTGCCTTGCAGGTGTGGGCTGAGTTTTTCCAATACTGTGGCGTGATAGGCGTTGAGGTAGCTTGTCTCCTGGGCATCCAGCAAGTTTTTGTGCACCACACGGGTATCGATGGGACACAGCGTCAGCGCTTCGAACCGATAAAATTTGCCGTGTTCGGTAGCGCAGTGCTCTTGGCATAGCAAGATGTTTTCAATGCGAATGCCGTAGCGCCCAGGCAAATACACGCCTGGCTCATTGGTGACTACCATGCCAGGCAAAATGGCCTGATCGATCAGGCCCGTGCTGATGCTGTGCGGTCCTTCATGAACATTGTTGAAATAGCCAACGCCGTGGCCGGTGCCACAGGCGTAGTTGACGCCCTCGTTCCACAAGGCTTGGCGCGCCAAAATGTCCAACTGCAAGCCTCTTGTTCCGTGCAAAAAAATGGCGCCTGACAGACGCAGCATGCCTTTGAGTACCAAAGTGAAGTGGCGCTGCTGTTCTTGCGTGGTTGGGCCGCAAACGAAGGTCCGCGTGATGTCTGTGGTGCCATCGTCGTATTGGCCACCCGAATCGAGCAGGAAGAATCCCTCAGGTTGAACAGGGGTGTCTACACCCTCCTTCAAGCCGTAGTGCATCATGGCTGCATTGGCACCATAGGCTGGTATGGAGGTGAAGCTCAAACCGCGAAACAAGTCAAGTTTGGCACGTTCGCCGTTGATGTGATCGGAGACCATGCGTTCAGTCAGCGTGCCACTGCCAACATGCTCATAAAACCAACGTAAAAAGCGCACCATGGCCACACCATCACGTACAAAACAGTTTTTCCAGTGGCTGATTTCGGTCTCGTTTTTCACCGCTTTGAGCAACACCGAGGGCGCACGTTTTTCGATCAACGTACAAGCATGTTCGCGCAAAGTTGCAAAGGTCAGCATATTGCTTTGAGCTGGGTCAACCAGAACGCGCTGACCGGCAAGGGCGCTCAAGCCTTGGAAAAAAGTAGCGTACTCCTGCAGGCAAACACCTTGCTCGGTTAGATTGCTTCGCAAAGCCTCAGAAAACCGTTCGCAGTGCGCATACAGCGTGGCAGTTGTTTCTGTCACGACCAGATATGCATGGAAATACGGAGAGGTTGGCACATCGCTACCGCGCAAATTGAGCAGGTATCCAATGTCGTCCAGGGCATTGAGTACGTGTGCCTGAGCCTCAGCCTTGCGCATCTCCAGGCGCACTTTGCCCAGCTTGTCTGCTGCGGTTTGGCCAGCATATTCGATGGCGTGCGAGAACACAGGGTCCAATGGAAAATCAGGCCGGTCGCGCCAAACTGCATCGACCAGATCATGCTCTGTCATCACAGTTATGTTTTTGGATTTTAGCGCAGCTTGAATATCTGCCACAGCTTTGACCATCATGGTTGCGCCATAAAAGCCCAGGCGAGCGCCTTGCGGCAAGTGCTCAGCCAGCCATTGGTTCCACGGCAAAACATCGGGCTTTCCAAAATAAATAATTTGAATTTCCGTGCCTGCCAATTCTTGCTCTGCTTGTTGCCAATAGCGGCCGTCGGCCCAAACATAGGCGCTGTCTTTGAAGACCACCATGGTGGACACAGACGCGGTAAAACCAGACATGTATTCCCGCACCTTCCATCTCTGCGGCATGTACTCCGAGTTGTGTGGATCTGAAGAGGGTAAGACCCAAGCGTCCAACTGGTGCTTGGCCATTTGGGCACGCAAAGTGCGCAGTCTTTGAGATAAGTCCATCGTCATGTTTATTTTTAAATTTCGGTTAAGCGGGCAATTCAATCACATCGATTAAATTTTTGAAAGACTGTTGCAGCAGCCCTGTGTCAGTGCCGCCTGCGATCAAGGTATACCCCATATTTTTAGCCTTGGCGATCCATGCTGGATCGGTGGCCATGAAACCCGCAACTTTGCAGTGTTTTTTGGCCACCTGAGCGACATGCGTCATGGCTTTCACAAAATCAGGGTGATCAAATTGTGCCGGGATTCCCATGAAATTGGACAAATCAAAATGACCAACCCACAAGACATCAATGCCTTCGACTGCAGCGATCGATTCCACATTGTCTAAACCACGTTCGGTTTCAATTTGTGCAATCATCAAAGTTCTGTCGTTATAGCGCTTGATTTTTTCTGCCACAGAGCCATCTTGGTAGTTGCACTGGGCAAATCCAAAAGCAGCGCCGCGCCGGCCTGTGCCGGGGTATCTGCACGACTGGGCAAGCAGCTGGGCTTGCTCTTTGCTCTCCACCATGGGCACCATGATGCCATGCGCACCGATGTCCAATGCTCTTGCAATCCAAGTGTATTCTCCTGTTGGCACTCGCACCATGGGCGTGAGGGGCAGCCCAGCACAGGTTGCAAACAACCACTTCAAGGTCTCGTACCCCAGGCCCGTGTGCTCCATGTCGTAGATGGCAAAGCGGGCTCCTGAATTGACCAGCATCGATGAAATGCCAGGCGTGAAGAATTCAAAAACCATGGCGCCTGCAACTGTTCTGCCCGACATGATCTCGTGTTTCAGTGGCACTTGGGTATTCATGATGCAGTCACCTCGTATTTAGGTTTTCGCCCTTCCATGACATCGATCACCGATTGGAAAGCGCTTTGAGCCAAACCCTCCAAGCATTGGTCGGTGAAACAAATGCCATGGGGGGTGACGATCACATTGTCCAATTGGAGAAGTGGGTTGTCAGCCGGTGTGGGTTCAGATTTAAAAACATCCAAACCTGCACCCCCGATTTTTTTATTTTTCAGCGCATGGTACAAAGCTTTTTCATCCACGATGGGGCCTCTGGCGGTGTTGATCAAAAATGCAGTGGGTTTCATCATGCCAATGAGGTGCGCATTGACCATGCCTTTTGTTTTTTCATTCAAAGGGCAATTGACTGCCAAGAAATCGGATAACTGAAAAAGTGTTTCTAACTCGACCAACCGAACACCCAACTTTGCCATCTCTTGTGGATCTGCATACGGATCATGGGCAATCAATTGCATCTCAAAAGGTTTGGCCAACTTGAACATCTCAGCGCCAATATTTCCAACACCAATAGATCCCAAGACTCTGTTGGTCAATCCAACTCCAATGTGGTCTGATTTTTCAGCCCACCGCCCTGCTCTGGTCAGCTTGTCCTTGAGCCAAACTTTTTGCGACAACATCAACACATAGGTGATCACGGACACCGCCACGGGCCTTCGAACGCCATCGGGTGCAATGGTCAGGCAGATACCCGCCTTCTGGCAAGTAGGCACATCAATCGAGTCATAACCAACACCAAAGCGTGCAATGATCTTCAACCTTTGTTGATTTGTTTGCATGCTCTGCGGCGTGAAACGAGTCAGCATCGCGCAAATTGCATCGTACTGCGCCACCTGCTCCGGCTCGATCACAGGCGTTGGTTTCATGAATTCCCATTCAATGTCGGGCCGATTGAATATTTCCAAAACTTTCGTGCCAAAAATTGGCGTGCCATCGGACTTCAGCACATCGGCCGTGATGCCGACGCGAAATTTGTGGGCAGTAGCGTTAGACATGTTGGATCTTTGAGAAATTGAACAATTTGCAAATCGCCTTAGCTTAATTCGACTCCGCATAACAAGAACTCGGGTAAACCATAGCATTGGCCCTGTCGAGTGCCAAGGGTCAATCCAGCACGCGTTTTCCTTTATGCTTGATGCTCCATTTTCAAATTGCCGAAAAGGTCAGCGTCTCATGTTTGATTTATCTCACAAAATTGCCTTGATCACGGGCGCCTCCAGGGGCTTGGGTTGGGCCATTGCGCAGTCGCTGGCCCAAGCAGGTGCGCATGTGGTCTTGAATGCCCGCGACCCTGATGCATTGCAAGCCCGCGTCAGTGAACTTCTGGCCAAAGGTTTGTCAGCAGAAAGTGCGCCGTTTGATGTGAACGATGCGCAAGCTGCGCAAAAGTGTGTTGCAGATCTCAAGAGCAGATGGGGCCGATTTGATATTTTGGTTGCAAACGCCGGTATCAACCACCGCAGCCCCATTGTTGACTTTGAAATTGACGACTTCAATCGCGTGATGCAAACCAACATCAGTGCGGTATGGGTGCTGAGCAAGGCGGCTGCCAAGGCCATGCTCGAGCAACAAAGTGGCCGCATCATTTTGATCGGCTCCATGAGCGCCATCAATGCCCGGTCTGGCATTTCCGCTTATGTGGCAAGCAAAGGCGCCGTCCACGCATTGAGCAAACAACTTGCGGTAGAACTTGCAGCCCACTCCATCACGGTCAATTGCATAGCGCCCGGTTTTTTTGCCACTGAAATGAACACGGCTCTGATCAACAACCCCGACTTCGACGACTGGGTCAAAAAACGCACGCCGACAGGCAGATGGGGCCGCACTGAAGAAATAGGTCCTGCCGCCGTATTCCTGGCCTCTGAAGAGGCCTCATTTGTGAATGGCTTGGTCATGACGGTGGATGGCGGATTCACCAGCGCCATGTAGACTTACATTCAACCCAGAGATGCCCCCCAATTACGCAAAGCCATTAACCATGACCATTGAACTTTATTCTTTTGACACCCCCAATGGACGCAAGATCAGCGTAGCACTTGAAGAGATGGCTCTGCCCTACAAAGTGCATGTGGTGGACATCTCGGCTGGCGATCAATTTGATCCTGCATTTTTAAAGATCAGTCCCAACAACAAAATCCCCGCGATCGTCGACTCTGATGGGCCTGGCGGTCAGCCCATCAGCGTTTTTGAATCAGGTGCCATATTGCTTTACTTGGCAGAAAAGTCAGGGCAGTTTTTACCAACTGATGCGCGCGCTCGCGTTGCGGTCATGGAGTGGCTCATGTTTCAAATGAGTGGTTTCGGCCCAGCACCTGGCCAAGTTCATCACTTCATCGCCCTGAGCGCAGAGGAAGATAGGCGTTACGGCCTGGCGCGATTCATGGCAGAGACGCGGCGTTTGTACGGGGTGATGGACCGCTGGCTTGCGGATCACGTCTATTTTGCAGGCGAACTCTCGATTGCTGACTTCTCCATTGTGGGATGGGTTTGGCGGCATGCGCGGCACCAAGTTGACTTGAATGACTTCCCCCATGTGCAGCGCTGGTATCAGGCCATGATGGCACGACCTGCAGTCGCTCGTGGTTTCAATGTGCCCCTGCGTTAGAGTGACATCCAAGGCATTTCAGCCATTTTTTCTCGCCACCGCATCAAATGGGGGTGGCGTTCATCGGGGCGCACTTTGACAATGCGAGCGAAGTCCACAGCCACCACAGCGGTGATGTCTGCCAAGCTGAGATGATCAGCAGCAACGAAGGTTCGGCCTTCAAGCCGCTCGTTGAGTGTCAGAAAAAATCGCTCAAGCCGAGCCAGCCCGCGTTCGGCCAATTGCGCAATTTGAGGATAGTTGATCGGGCCTGGCAATGCACGGTTGACCATGGCAGGTGATGTGTTTCGCATCACCTCGCCGATGGGCATCAAGCCTTCAAATTCTGCGCGCCAATGCCAAGACGCAATGTCTGCTTTGTCTTGCGGGGTGGTGCCCAGCATCGGCTTTTCAGGGTAGCGCGCTTCTAAATAAGCGGCGATACCCGCGTTGTCAATCAGCACATCACCTTCTTCGGTGCGCAAGGCCGGCACTGTGCATTGCGGGTTGATTTTGCGAAAGGCTTCTGCGAGTTGCTCACCCGCCCGCAAATCGATTTGCACCGTCTCATGTGCAATGCCCTTTGCTGCCAAAAGAAGGCGCGCACGGCGCGGGCTTGGCGCGGTGGCGCAGTCGTACAAAGTCATCATCATGATGCGGCTTGAAGTTTGTCTTGCGTCTGGGTGTCGAAATCGCTTGCGTCATGGCGCTCATGCAGCTGCGTGTGAAGCGGCCCCATGGCACGATTGACCATGCGGCCTCGGCGCACTGCGGGGCGCTTTGCTATTTCATCGGCCCAGCGTATGACATGGGTGTATTCTTGCACTTGTAAAAATTCGCCCCCTTCGTACAAATGCCCCTTGGCCATGCCGCCGTACCAGGGCCAGATGGCCATGTCGGCAATGGTGTACTCAGTGCCACCCACATACTCGCTCTGGGCCAAGCGCTGGTTGAGCACGTCCATTTGCCGCTTGACTTCCATCGCAAAGCGTTCGATGGCATATTCAATTTTGACTGGTGCATAAGCATAGAAATGACCGAAGCCCCCGCCCAGATACGGTGCGCTGCCCATTTGCCAGAACAGCCACGAGAGACATTCCGCCCGCTGAGCAGGCTCAGTGGGCACGAAGACACCGAACTTTTCGGCCAGATAAAGCAAGATGGCGCCAGACTCAAATACGCGCACAGGCTCGGGTCCACTGCAATCGAGCAAAGCTGGAATTTTGGAATTTGGATTGACTTGCACAAAGCCACTGCTGAACTGCTGACCTTCATTGATGCGAATCAGCCAAGCATCGTACTCAGCCCCAATGTGACCCGCGGCCAGTAACTCTTCGAGCATGATGGTGACCTTCACGCCATTGGGTGTGGCCAGCGAATACAACTGGAAAGGGTGCTTTCCTCGCGGCAAATCTTTGTCGTGCGTTGATCCCGCAATGGGCCGATTGATATTCGCAAAGACACCCCCATTGGCTTTGTTCCAAGTCCAAACAGCAGGCGGTGTGTATGGGGTTGCATCAGACACTACAAACTCCCCCGGCCTTCTTTGGCGTGAAACGACTGAGCAGTTTGCCACGCCACAGTTTGCAGATGCTGCGCCACTTCAGCAGGCAATCCAGCCGTGTATTTATTGCCAATGGGGTTGACTTTGTACACTGACGCAAGCACTGTGCATGCGGCCAAATAGGTGCCCATCAAAGTGGGGTGACGTTTATCGGCAATGATCAAACTCAAATCAGGACGCTTGGCAATTGAATTTGCAAACGCATAACCTGCTGGAACGACCAAAGCATTATTTTGCTTGCCCGCCTTGATGTACTCTTGGGCCAATTGCTCCGTCATTTCAGGCTTGTCTGAATACGCCCATGTCATGAACAATATCGGCTCCGAACCATACCCTCTCACGGTGTCGCTGTGCTTTTTGACAAACTCATAAAAAATGGGCTGCAGCTTCGGGTGGATCGGGCATTGGCTGCAATCCATCATGAGTGTGGCGTCAAATGGCCTGTCTAACTCATTGAATTTAACTTCATTGTTTCCGACAAATGAATAGCTGCCCACTGCATTGGGTTTGAAATGGGCTGCCACATCGTGCCAGTTGATGCCCGCACCGCTGATGGTGGCAGACGATGATCGATGCCCTTTTTGTCCTGCAGCGCCAAGCAATTGGCTCACATGACCATGCATGGAGTTGTTGTAGTAGAAAAAACTGTGGCCAACCCAGAGCATGGATTTGACTTCGGTGACCTTGGCCAAGGTTTTAGGCGCCGCAGAATCAGGCTGCGCCACCAAACTGGCACAACCAGCCAAGTTGGCAGCCCATAGAATTAAACTCAATAAGGCCGTGAAGTGAAAATTTCGCATACTGTCCCTAGATAAAAATCAGATGAAGACCACCGAGTTGCGCCACTTGCAGCAAGATTGGCAAGAGTGCCATGATAAGACAAGCTTTCTCGCTATGGACGTCCATTTTTTTCCAAGCACCCTGACCTTGCCCTTATGAACTGGAATTTCATGGCCATGGCACTCCTTTGTGCGTTGACGCTGTCAGCACCATCTACCGCACAAAGCCTGCGCGAGCGGGAAATAGCCCAATGTTTGCCGGGAGAAATTTCAACCTGGGGCGATGGCCATGATCGCCCTGCCAGCAGTTCGCCTCTGATTTTTCAATATGACCACACCGGTTCGCCTGCATGGTTTTCTCAGGCAGTGGTTCTGGAGGCGGTTCAAAACGCAGCTCAGGCTTGGTCACAATGCGGCGTGCCCAGCCAGGTGCTGACTCCTGCCTCAGATCAGGCTCAGCGCCCAGGAGCGATCCTGGTCCAGTGGAGCCAGGAGAACAGCGGCGGCAATTTTGCCCAAGCTGACTTGGGCAAAGGACTGCTGGCAATGAACCCTGCCATGTTCGAACTGCTCAATGAGCGCAACCCCAAGCATGATGCGGGCTTGACCTTGCAGATGGTGATTTCGCATGAAATGGGTCACCACTTTGGGCTCATGGCCCATTCGCGCCGCTGTGTTGACGTTACCTCTTACTACGACAACGGCAAAGGTGAGCGCTGCCATACGAGAGACGGCCGAGCGCCTGCGGCCGGGGTTGAATACCGCGCGCTGCTGCCCACCGCCTGCGACATTGCGCGATGCATGCAGGCCAACAACGTGCCTGAAAGAAATCAAGAAAATCGATTGTCACACCTGCTCAAAAGCAACAAAACCAAACCTCCAGACCATTGAAACCCAGGGTTTCTGCGCTTATATTCTCCTAAAATCATCCTTTTTGCGTCAAAATGAGCCCAACTCCTAAAAAGCAGGCAGATCATGTTTGAACGGTTCACCAAAGGATCCACGCTGGAAAGCGCAAAGAAAACAGCCATTAACTTGCTGTCTGAAAAGGGGGAAGCCAACGCTCGCAGCATCGCGTCCAAGCTGATCAATCAGTTCAAACTTTTGGACAAAGCCGATCAACTCAAGTTTTTTGAGTTTCTAGCCAAACAGTTCAGCCCTGCCCCAGCAGCCGTACTCGATGCTGCCAAGCGCTATTCAGAAATTCAGGATGACGACAGCCTGATCAAGCTGTGCAAAGTTGTTGAGCCCGCAAGGCAGGAACTGCTTCGCCGCATCAACCGCGCACCCGATGGCACCCAAACCATTGTGCGCATGCGGGAGCGACTGCTTGACCAAGCGAAAACGAAGGCGGGTCTCATGGCCGTCGACGCGGACATGCAGCACCTCTTGAGCTCGTGGTTCAACCCTGGCTTTTTAGAATTGCATGAAATCACTTGGTCATCTCCCGCCCTCCTGCTAGAAAAAATTATCCAACACGAGTCAGTCCACGCCATTGACGGCTGGGACGATCTGCGGCGCAGGTTGCAACCAGATCGTCGCTGCTTCGCGTTCTTTCACCCTCAGTTACCAGGCGAGCCTTTGATCTTTGTGGAAGTGGCCCTGGTCAGCGCCATTTCAAAAGAAGTAGGCCCGCTGCTGGACAAAAAATCTGCAGCCTTGGAGGCCAAGAAATTCAAGGCAGCCATCTTTTATTCCATCAGCAATTGTCAGCCCGGACTTCGCGGTGTTTCGCTGGGAAATTTCCTGATCAAAAGGGTGGCAGAAAAAATTCTGCAGGATATTCCAACTGTTAAAACATTTTGCACCCTCTCACCCGTGCCAGGATTCAATCGGTGGCTGGACTCCTTGCAAAATTCACAGGCTCTGGATCAGATTGCAGACAAAATAGGCAAAGCAGCCTCTTCACTTGAATTGCTCAAGCCCAGCGGCCAGACCTGGCGTGCGCGCCTGGACAATGGCTGGACGCCTGCGAACGCTGCAGGGGAAGAAAAAGCCGCCCTGCTGCGCCTTTGTTTTGTGTATTTAACTCAGTGCGTGCACCACCCGTCTGGCGATTCTGTCGCGAAATTTCATCTTGCAAATGGCGCCAAACTTCACGGCATCAATTGGGCCGCCGACTTGTCCAAAAAAGGAATTTCACAGTCCAGCGCCATCATGGTTAACTATTTGTATGAACTTGACGCCGTTGAAGACAATCACGGAAAATTCATTCAAAAAGAAGTTGTGTATACCAAGAGTTTGGCCAGGCTTGAGTGAGCCAGCCAGCGCAGCACGCTGGGCATCACATTCAGAAAAAAATTGGAGACAACCTATGCTTTCAGTTCATCCTAATTTGCCGCTCACGGCGGCTTTTTTGTGGCTACGCCGAGGCTGGCAAGACCTTCGTCAAACCGGCATGCGCGGCTGTTTTTATGGCGCCATATTCACCGTCATGGGTTACACCATTGAGTATATTTACGGCAATTATTGGCAGGCCACCATGGGCATGACTGCGGGTTTTTTTCTGATGGGCCCTTTTATCTGCTGCGGTATTTATGAATTGTCGCGTCAGCACGATCGGGGCGAACCCAGCAGTCTTTGGCGAAGTTTTTTGAGCTTCACGCGCAATTGGAAGTCGATTGCATTTTTCGCTGTCATGCTCACTTTTTTAATGATCATTTGGGCCCGCGTCTCCATTGTTATTTTTGCGCTGCTCGCCCAGCACAGCTATCCGACTGTGCAAGCCATGTTCAATCAAATTGCATCGATTGAAAACATAGAGTTTTTATGCGTCTGGGCTGGCGTGGGCTGTGTATTTGCCAGTTTCAGCTTTGCCATCTCAGTGGTCTCCATGCCGATATTGCTTGACCGCAACTCTGATACGCTCACAGCCGTATTTACCAGTGCCGCAGCTTTATGGGCCAATACCCTGACTTGCCTGGTGTGGGGCTTGTTGATTGTGGCCATTGTGGGCAGCAGTCTAGTGATTTTCAAACCCTTATTGGTACTGACTGCGCCATGGATGGGGCATGCCACGTGGCACGCCTACAAGAGCATGCTTGTCTTCGCAGAGTAAACCCAACGCATTCAAGAGTCACGCCATGCGATGAGTTGGGTGCGCTCCAGTCACTCCACAGTTGCACCAGAAGCGGCAACGGCTTTGCCCCACTTCTCAGTTTCAGCGGCAATGGTTTTGGCGAAATCTTCAGGTGTACCTGGAATGGGCAATCCACCAAGCTCAGCTAAGCGTTCTCGCATTTTTGGGTCAGCCAAAATACGGTTGATTTCCAGATTGATGCGGTCCACAGCTTCTTTTGGAACACCTTTGGGCATGCCCACGCCAAACCATGCCGTGGCTTCGTAGCCTGCAACTGTGTCGCCCACTGTGGGCGTGTCTGGCATGGAAGGCTCTCGGTTTTTAGAAGTCACCCCCAATGCGCGAAGGCGGCCAGATTTAATGTGGGGCACCGAAGAAGGCAAGTTGTCAAACAACACATGAACTTGTCCTGCCATCAAATCCGTCAACGCCGGTCCTGCGCCTTTGTAGGGAATATGGGCCATGCTGCAGCCCGTCATGAATTTGAACAGCTCACCTGACAAATGCACCGAAGTGCCGCTGCCTGAAGAGGCCATGTTTACTTTGCCAGGGTTGGCTTTGCAATAGGCAATGAATTCAGCCACTGTTTTGACGGGCATCGTGGCGGGAATCACCATCACATTGGGCGTGCGTGCAAGCCCCGCGACAGGCGTGATGTCTCGAATGAAGTTGTAATTTAACTTCTTGTAAAGCGACGCGTTAATGCCGTTTGCAGGGTTCACCAAGAGCATGGTGTAGCCATCAGCCGGGGCATTCACGACAAATTCTGTGCCGATGTTGTTGCCCCCGCCCGGTTTGTTCTCTACAACCACTTGCTGGCCAAGGCGCTCACTCAAGGCTTGGGCCACGATCCGGGCCAGCACATCGGTGGTGCCGGCAGGTGGATAAGGAACCACCCACTTGATCGTGCGGATGGGATAGTCTGCCGCCCAACTGCCACCTGCACTGCATAACAAAACACCCATCAGTGCCAACAACATGCCAAATTTGCGCTTCATATTGAAACTCCTTCGTGTGTATTCAAGCAAAGTTATCCAATGCGCCCGACTCCTCGGTGGCCCGTAGTTTGGGCGCAATCAAAATCAGCCCCAAAGCCATTCCCATGTGCAGCCAATCGCCTGGCGCCAACCATGGAGGTACGCTGACTTTAACCACAAACAAAACCGATCCAAAAAGCATCACGACAGCCCCAGCGATTTGTATTTTCTCACCATGTCGGATCAAAAACAACAGCATGGCCAACATGCTGAGCAGGCCAAGCGCTTGGTCATACATTCTCAATTTTCCAAGCCCAGATATCAGCAATCCCAGCAGCATGGTGCTGCCCAAAAAAATCAGAATGAACTGCCTTTTTTGAGCCACTGCCGAATCGGGCCATTGGATGCTGATGGCCAACAAAGGCAACGCGGCACTCGCGCTCATGATGGTGAACAACTGATGCCAAGCCTCCAGTGGGTAAAGGCCCGAAAAACGCAAAAACCCCAAGAGGGCTGGGATCGCCACCAAGCCGCAAGCAAATCGAAACCCCAGCGTGCCTGCGCTCTTCCAAGCCAACCACGCCGCACTCAGGCACAGGAGGCCATCGGTCAGTGCAAGGCTAAGCATGCGTTTGGGCACCTGCGCTGCCTGTACCGCCATGATCACGCGCTCGCGTCATGATCCAACCGATAGCACCTAAGGCCAAAATCATCACCGTGCAGTAAGCCATGCGAGCATTGGTTGACAAACCAGATTGCACAAAGAAAAACACCATTAAAAGCGCAACGCCAGATACAGTTCCAATGAAGAAAATTTTCCTTAGCACGCCAGATACAGGCGTATCAAATCGACTGAATGTCGCGGTCTGAAAAACGCCGACCGTATCGTTTTGCTCGGGAGACCACGATGGTTTTCCAAAAAGATACATCAGTTTGTGTTGCCATCTCTGTGCCGATTTAACTTGATCCCAAATCAACAAAAAATGATGGAAATTTGCCCACAGCGGATTCCAACTTTCTAACGGTTTTCGAATTCCGTAGACGGGCGACTCCTCATCTCGCTCAGCGGCATAAGTGCCAAACATACGGTCCCAGAAAGAGAATATGCCGCCGTAGTTTTTATCGATGCAGTAATCATTTTGCCCATGGTGTACACGGTGGTTAGAAGGCGTCACCATCACGTATTCCAGCCAACCCAACTTGCCTATCAACTGCGTGTGAACCCAGTATTGGTAAACAAAATCAATCAAACCTACAATGACAAAAACTTTGACCGGATAGCCAAGCAAGGCCAGAGGAATATAGAAAATCCAACGGAACAAAAACCCTGTCGACGATTGACGCAAAGCGGTGGACAGATTGAACTCTTCACTGCTGTGATGGACCACATGCGAGGCCCACAAAATATTGATTTCATGCCCCGTGCGGTGCACCCAGTAGTAACAAAAATCATAGAGGATCAAAGCACTGACCCACGTCATGGGGTTGCTCAGATCCCACACATAAGATCCAAACCTGTCTGTGATCAGTGAATACATCACGATGCTGATCAACCCGCCCATGGCTTTAGCGAACTCGCTCATGATCCCCACATTGATGGAGGTCAAACTGTCCTTCAATCGGTAGACAGTCACCCCCCGTGAGTGTGCCACCCAGAATTCCAATCCAATCAACACCAAGAAAACAGGAATTGCAAAAGCAATGGGGTTCATAAATGCCTTAAATTGACAACTTATCTTGATAGTGCAGTGCAACTGCATGGTACCATAGATAGGACTATCGGATTTTTATATGCAGCCCAACGCTCACCCCATCTTTCCTGACAGCCCCTTGCCGCTGTATGCGCAACTGGCGGACTTGCTGCGTCAGCGTGTGCTGCGTGGCACGTGGAAATCTGGAGACAAAGTGCCTTCTCTAGAGGCCTTGGTGGAGGAGTTCCAAGTGGCTCGCGTCACGGTGCGCCAAGCCATTGAAATTCTCACCCGTGAAGGCATGTTGCTTCCGCAGCGCGGCCGGGGCACTTTCGTCACAGACCAAGTGCAACTCGAGCGCTCGCTGACTTTGGAAACCTCTTTGCACGGCCTGGCCGACGCTTACCGCAACGACAAGCCCAACCTCACCTTGATTGAAGAATCGGGTGTGCAACCGCCCCTCACCCCGTTTGACGGCCTGGCGGCTCCGGCCTATCACTTCATGCGCCGGGTCCATTCTCGCGATGAGAAAGCCTACTGCGTGGCCAGCATCTATATCGATCAGCGTGCGTTTCGTTTAGCACCCAAGCGCTTTCGCAAAGAGACTGTGGTGCCCGTTTTGATGGACCTGCCCCAGGTGACGATTGCCTCGGCCCGCCAGACGCTGCGCATCTCCACTGCCGATGTTGAAATTGCGCGCTTGCTCCATGTCGCCGTAGGGTCGCCCGTGGCTGAAGTGCGCCGAGTCTGCCTGTCCCCTGATGGCACGGTGCTGTATTTGGGGCAGATCACCTACCGCGGTGACTTCATTCAGTTTGAGATGGCACTGACCTTGTGAATCTGAATCAGCCAGAGATCCAGCTCACCCATGATGAAACACTCTAAACCCAATATCTTGCTGGTCATGGCAGACCAGTTGGCCGTGCCAACGCTGCCCTTTCATGGCCACCCCTTGGTGCAAGCCCCCAACTTGAGCAAACTGGCTCAAAACGGCGTGGTGTTTGACAGTGCGTATTGCAACTTCCCCATCTGCGCGCCTTCGCGTTTTTCAATGCTGTCGGGCCGCTTGCCGCATTCCATTTCAGCCTATGACAATGCCAGCGAATTTCCTGCCTCGATGCCCACCATGGCGCACTATTTGCGGCACGCGGGCTACCGCACTATTTTGTGCGGCAAGATGCACTTCATTGGGCCTGACCAATTGCACGGCTATGAAGAGCGGCTCACGACCGACATTTACCCAGCCGACTTTGCATGGACACCCGACTGGCTCAAAGGGCCGGCCTATCGCCCTACTGGCGTGAGCATGCGACCGGTGCTAGAAGCCGGCCCTTGCGTGCGCAGCATGCAGATCGATTACGACGACGAAGTTGAATACAAAGGCGCGCAGTGTCTTTATGACCTGGCAAGAGCGCCACAAGACAAGCCTTTTTTCTTGACGGTTTCCTACACCCACCCGCATCCACCTTTTGTAGCGCCCCAAAAGCACTGGGACTTGTACAAACGCGAAGACATCGATTCACCCCGCGTGCCGCCCATTGCCTATGAAGACTTAGACGAACACAGCCAATGGTTGCATATCGCTCATGCCCAAGACATCTACAGTGTCTCAGCCGATCAAGTGCTCAACGCACGGCACGCCTACTACGGCATGGTCAGCTACGTCGATGAAAAAATCGGGCGTATTTTGAACGTGCTCCAAGAAACCGGACTGCAAGACAACACCATCGTGGTTTTTTGTGGCGACCACGGTGAAATGCTGGGCGAGCGCGGCATGTGGTTCAAACAAAGTTTTTATGAATCGTCAGTGCGCGTGCCTCTCATTGTTTCAAGCCCCACGCGCTATGCGCCAGCCCGTGTGGCAGCGCACGTTTCTCTGGTCGACTTGCTACCCACCTTCATGGACCTGGCCTACAACGGCGCACCACCTGAACCCGTGGGCCCGCTTCATGGGAGCAGCTTGCTGCCTTTGATCAATGGCACGGAGCATGGCCATGATCGCCTCGTGATTTCCGAATACAGCTCGGAAGGCGTCAGCGCGGCTTCGCGCATGGTGCGACAAGGCCCGTGGAAATACATCTTCACCCACGGCCTGGCACCCATGTTGTTCAACTTGGTGTCTGACCCCGATGAGTTGACCAACTTAGCGGGCCACAGTGCACACCGACAAACCGAGCAAGACTTGCACGCGCTCTTGGTGCAAGACTGGGAACCTGCTGCAGTGCATGCGCGCATTTTGGCCAGTCAACGTGAGCGTTTGTTTCTGGCTGAGGTTGCCAATGGCTCAGCCAAAACCCCCAACTGGGCCTACCAGCCCTTCGTTGACGAAACCCAGCGTTTCATTCGAGGCTCGGGCGCAGCCGGGCCAACCAGCGTCAAGGCACGCGCGCGCTTTCCGTTTGTGGAGCCCGCGCAGCCTGACTGAATGCCTCAGCCTAAACCGGCTTGCGAGACAAACTTCGGATTCATGTAGGCCTCCAATGCTTCCGTGCCGCCCTCGGAGCCATAGCCCGAATCCTTGACGCCTCCAAATGGGGTTTCAGGCATGCCCAACCCCAAGTGATTGATGGTGATCATGCCGGTTTGGATGGACGAGGCAATTTGCTGCGCAGTCCGCGCTGACCGTGTCCAAGCGTAGGCCGCCAGACCAAAGGGAAGACGATTGGCTTCACGCACAGCATCGTCAAAGGTGGCAAACGGGTTGATCAAGGCCATCGGTCCAAAGGGTTCTTCGTTCATGGCCTTGGCTGATGTGTTCAACTCAGTAATGACTGTGGGTTCCCAGAAATTTCCTGTGGTTCCCACAGGCTTTCCACCCGTCTTGAGATTGGCATTGTGGTGCTGTGCATCGGCCAACATATTGTGCATGGCCGCCATGCGGCGCGGATTGGCCAGTGGGCCCATGGTTGTAGCGGCATCCAGGCCGCTTCCAACCTGCAGCTTTTGCGCATGCATGACAAACTGCTCCACAAACTCTTTGTAAATACCTTCTTGCACCAAGAAGCGTGTGGGCGAAACGCAAACCTGACCGGCATTGCGGAACTTGCTCGCAGCCATGGTCTTGGCCGCCAAAGCCACATCGGCGTCATCAAAAATCACCACGGGTGCATGCCCACCCAATTCCATGGTCATGCGCTTCATGTGAAGCCCGGCCATGGCCGCGAGTTGCTTGCCCACAGGGGTAGAGCCTGAGAAAGATATTTTGCGAATTGCCGGATCAGCAATTAAGTAGGAGGAGATGTGCGCTGGGTCTCCGTAGACCAGATTGACCACGCCTGCTGGCACTCCTGCATCAATGAATGTGCGAATCAACTCGGCCGGTGAAGCAGGTGTCTCTTCGGGTGCCTTGACGATGATCGAGCAGCCGGCGGCAAGCGCTGCAGAGAGCTTGCGAACAATCTGGTTGATTGGAAAATTCCACGGCGTGAAAGCTGCCACTGGTCCAACAGGCTCTTTGACCACCAGTTGGTAGACATCGTGCTGCCGCGCTGGAATCACACGGCCATACGCACGCCGTCCTTCCTCGGCAAACCAGTCAATGGTGTCTGCACCTGCCATGATTTCCATTTTCGCTTCGCCCAGGGGCTTGCCCTGCTCCAGCGTCATGAGCCTGGCCACCAAATCAGCGCGGTCACGCAGCAACTGGGCGGCTTTGCGCATGATCTTGTAGCGCTCAAAGGCGCTGGTGCGCCGCCACACTTCAAAGCCCCGCTCTGCAGCAGCCACGGCCTCAGCCAGGTCCTGCGTTTCAGCGCAGGCCACTTGGCCCATCACTTGTGCTGTGGCGGGGTTGTGCACTGGCAAGCTGCGAGCGCCTGAGCCCTCGCGCCAGTGTCCGTCGATGAAAAGTTGAATGTGCGGATAGTCAGTCATGATGAAGTTAGGTTAATAATAAAAGAGTTGTGAATTATAAAAATGGGATGCTTCAGTTCAAAGACTGCGCCGCCTGAGTCAGGCCGCATCTTCCAGCAGCATGGCGGCGCCCTTTTCCCCAATCATAATGGCTGCGGCATTGGTGTTGGTCGAGACCATGCGCGGCATGACGGAGGCGTCCACCACGCGCAGATGCTCCACTCCCCGAACGCGCAATCGGGCGTCTACCACCGAGGCTGGATCACCGCCCATGCGGCAAGTGCCAACAGGGTGATAAACCGTTCCGCCTTTTTGCCGGGCAAAGTTTTCCAGGTCTGCTTCAGTGACAACAGCATTCCCAGGAAAGTGCTCTTCACCAGTGACCAAGCCACGAAACGCGGGCTGTGCATAAATCTCGCGCAACTGCCGCAGACCAGCCACCAGCACGCGTACATCCTGCGGGTGCTGCAAATAGTTGGAGACGATGCGCGGCGCAGCCAGCGGATCCCCCGAGCTCAACTGCACGCTGCCCCGGGACAAAGGCCGGCACTGCGTGGCCGATGCAGAAAACCCCGAAAAACGATGCAGTGGATCGCCTGGTTTATCGACCGACAAGGGCATCACGTTGAACAGAACATCAGCGCGGCCATTCTGGGCATAGGGCGTGCAAGCCAGCCCACCGACTTGGCCAGCCCCCACCGTCAAAGGCCCGCGCTGTTGAAACAGCCACTGCGCGCCCATTTGCATGAGGCGCATGGGGTTGCGAATGTCGTCATTGAGCGAATGCTTTTGGCGCAGTTTCACAATGACACGCGCTTGATAATGGTCTTGCAAGTTTTCACCGACCTCAGGCGCATCGACATTCACCGCAATGCCCGATTGCTTCAGCAGTTGCGAAGGGCCAATCCCGGACAACTGCAAAATCTGGGGCGATTGCAAAGCACCAGCCGCCAAAATCACTTCGCTGTCTGCACGTGCCTCATGCACCGCGCCGCCCTGCAACCATTGCACGCCAATTGCCCGGCCCTTGGCTTGCAAAATCTTCGTGACATGCGCGCGCGTGACCACCGTTAAATTTCGGCGCTTGCGCACAGGCTGCAAAAAGGCGGTGGCCGCATCGCACCGCCAATGGCCGCGCAAGGTCAGCTGATACCGCCCCACGCCATCGGTCTGAGCTCCATTGAAGTCGGGGGTGCGCGGGTGGCCCGCCTGCTCTGCTGCATCTAGCCAAGCTTCGCAATAGGGGTGGTCATTGCGCAGGTCAGACACACCCAATTCGCCAGAAGCACCATGGAACTGACTCTCACCACCTTCGTAACGCTCTGATCGTTTGAAGTAAGACAAAACTTGCTCGTACCCCCAGCCTGTTGCGCCCAAGTCAGCCCAATCGTCATAGTCAGCGCGCTGGCCCCGGATGTAGAGCAAGCCATTGATGGCACTGGAGCCGCCCAACACCTTGCCTCGCGGCCACACCATGGTGCGTTGCGCAGTATGGACTTGAGGCTCTACTGGAAATTGCCAAGAAAAGCGTTTGTCATTGATGGTGCGAAAGTAGCCCACCGGCAAGCGCAACCAAAAGCCTTGCGAAGGGCCTCCCGCCTCTAACAACAAGACCCGACAACTTGGGTTGGCGCTCAAGCGGTTGGCAAGCACGCAACCGGCTGAACCAGCACCCACGATGATGTAATCAAAACCCTGATCTGAATGGGTGTTGCTCATGGATTTTGCGCAAGGAAAATAACGAACAATACGCAGCGAAAATCAGGCATAGAGAAACTCAGAAAAAACACATTGAACATTAAAGGTATTATATGCCATACCTTTAGACTTTTACCCATGAAACTTGCAAACCTGCCCTCTGCCCAGTCTGGCACTGGCAATCTGAACCTGCATCTGGTCAGCTTGCAGGCCTATGTATTTCGATGCCCCAGCCCCGTACCCGTGCGCACCTCGTTTGGCATCATGCATGAGCGGCCCGCAGTTTTCGTACGTGCACAGAGCGACCAAGGCGAGGTCGGTTGGGGCGAAATATGGTGCAACTTTCCAGCTTGCGGTGCGGAACATCGCGCCGCCTTGCTGAGCACCGTGATCGCTCCTTTGCTACTCGGAAAAAGTTTCACCGACCCAGCGCAGGCCTATGCGCATGCAACTCAAAAAACAGAGGTGTTGGCGCTTCAAACAGGTGAGCCAGGCCCTTTGGCCCAAGTCATTGCAGGTGTTGACCTGGCCCTGTGGGATTTGTGCGCACGCCGCGCCAAACTGCCTTTGTTTCGCTTGCTTGGCGGCAAGGTGGCGAAGGTGCCGGTGTACGCAAGCGGCATCAATCCTGAACAGTCGCTCGACAGGGTCAAGCAAAAATACACCGAAGGCTACCGCGCCTTCAAAATCAAAATTGGCTTTGACGATGCACAGGACATCGCCAACATTGCCAGCTTGCGTGAATGGCTAGGCCCTCAAGCGAGCTTGATGGCCGACGTCAACCAAGCTTGGAGCGTCGACAAAGCCCTTGGCATGATGGAGCGACTCGAGCCGTATCGCCTGGCATGGTTGGAAGAACCCCTGCGCTGCAACAGCAGTGGCAGCGACTGGCAGTCGTTGAAATCGAAGACACAAACACCACTGGCTGCCGGAGAGAATCTAATGGGAGCCCATCGTTTTGACCATGCCCTTCAACTGAGGACCTTTGGTGTCTTGCAACCCGACATTGCAAAATGGGGCGGCATTTCAGCTTGTTGGCCGGTCATCCAAAAAATTCGTGCGCAAGGCATTCGCTTTTGCCCCCATTACTTAGGGGCAGGCATTGGCCTGATGGCCTCAGCCCATGTGCTTGCAGCAGCCGGTGGCGACGGCATGCTTGAAGTCGATGCCAATGACAACGCCCTTCGCAGTCTGCTCGCGCCGCCGCTGAGTCATGTTGCAGACGGCTGGGTCACGTTGGACGAAACCCCCGGTATCGGCATAACGCCAGACCTCGAGTTGCTCGCTCAAACCTGCTCTTAAAAATCATCCCCTTTGAGATTGTCAATTTTCAAAAAACACTTTTTTGCAAAGGCCAGCAATTGCGGATCTGTCGGGTGATCCACCGTTTCAACACCCATAATTTTTCCCGAAACTTTGGGGTCATGCTGATGGACATGCTTGATCAATTCAAGCTTGGCCGAGCCGGGGCCAACCACCAAGACTTCCTTGGCATCCGAAAAACTTTCAACAACCTCATGCAAAAAACTCTGCGGAGTTGCAGCTTTGCCGCTGCCCAATGTGCCGCGGTGGTGGTGCAAGTGAGACTGTTTTGAGCTAGACTTTATTTTTTCGACGGTGCTGTCGATGGCATTGAAATGAATGACGTGGGCCTCATGGTGGTCAATCCAAATAACTGCATGATTAAAACTCATCAATTTTCCCTTTTCCAGTTGGATGATATTTCGACTCTTGCATGCCGATTCAAGCTCTCATAATGGAAAATCACCATCGGCAAGACAAGTGCATACTACGGCAGGTATAGATTTTTTTATTGATGTAAGTCATATCGGCGCATCTCTTCATATTTCTTCTTTTTTTCAGGCAAACTCATGCTCAGACTCGACCATCTCACCCATGTATACGCCAACGGCACCAAGGCCTTGGATGACGTCAGCCTGACAATTCCAGCCGGCATGTTCGGCTTGCTAGGCCCCAATGGTGCAGGCAAGTCTACCCTGATGCGCTGCATTGCCACACTGCAAACACCCACTGACGGCCGTATACAGTTTGGCGAGATTGACGTGATTCGCGAGCCCGAAAAGCTGCGCGCCACACTGGGCTACTTGCCCCAGGACTTTGGTGTGTATCCGCGGGTTTCAGCCTATGACCTGCTGGACCATTTGGCCGTTCTCAAAGGAATTTCCAACAATGCACAGCGCAAAGACACGGTCGACACGCTGCTCGTGCAGGTCAATCTGTGGGATGTCCGCAAGAAAGCAGTGGCTGGATTTTCGGGAGGCATGCGGCAGCGCTTTGGCGTTGCACAAGCCCTGATCGGCAACCCCAGCCTGATCATTGTCGATGAGCCCACCGCTGGCTTAGACCCTGAAGAGCGCAATCGATTTAACAACTTGCTGTCCAAAATTGGCGAAACCGTGGTGGTTATTTTGTCAACACACATCGTGGAAGACGTTGCCGATCTTTGCCCCCGCATGGCGATCATCAGCAACGGCCGCATCGTGCAAACAGGTGCGCCCGCACAATTGGTGAAAGAGTTGAGTGGTCGTGTTTGGCGCCGTTCGGTAGATTCAGCTGCGTTGACCCAATACCAATCAGACATGAACGTCATCTCTAATCGACTGCGAGCTGGCCAAACGGTCATTCATGTGCTTGCCGACAGCATGCCAGAAGCTGGGTTTGAATGTGTCGAGGGCGGCCTTGAAGACCTTTACTTCGCAACACTTTCCACCTCGCGAAAAACCTCAGAAACAACCCACTGAGAAGGCCTTGACATGCTAAAGCACATCGCAGCCTTTGAAATCAGGTACCAACTTCGATCGCCACTTTTCGTGGTGAGTTTCTTATTATTTTTTCTACTCGCGTTTGGTGCAGTCACCTCCGATCAAATTCAAATTGGCGGCAAGGGCAACGTCAACATCAACTCGCCTTTCGCCATTTTGCAAACGCTGGCGATCATGAGCACGTTTGCGATTTTCATCGTCACGTCGTTTGTCGCCAACGTGGTGATCCGTGACGACGAAACCGGCTTTGCACCGATTCTTCGAGCCACCCAGATCAACAAATTTGAATACTTATTGGGCCGATTTTCAGGCGCATTGTTGGTTGCCATTTTGGTTCAGTGTGCAGTTCCGCTGGCCATGCTGGCGGGGTCTTTCATGCCTTGGTTGGACACCGAAAAAATTGGTCCCTTGGAATGGAGCCATTACGCATATGCCTTGCTGATTTTCTGCCTGCCCACCGTGTTTGCCATGGGCGCTGGTTTTTTTGCACTCGCTACAGTCACCCGCTCCATGATGTGGACCTATGTGGGAGTGATCGGATTCTTGGTTTTGTTTGTGGTCTCGCGCATCATGATGCGCGACCCCGCATATGACGACCTGGGCGCAATTCTGGATCCGTTTGCGGTCAGCACGCTGTCCCACGTTACCAAGTACTGGACCGCAGACGACCGCAATACTTTGCTGCCACCTTTGCACGGCATGTTGCTCTACAACCGCCTGCTGTGGATGAGTGTGGGCATCGCCTTTTTTGCACTGGCTTATGGGCTTTTCCGGTTCGAGGCCAAGCCCAATAAGAGCATCAAGCCCGAAAGCACAAGTCAAATCGACCTGACTGCGCCAGCGCTCAAACCCCTGGCCAATCCGAGAAACGACCAGAGCACACGCCGCTTACAATTTGGCGCACTGACTCGCTTTGACATGGCTTTTGTGTTCAAGAGTCCAGCCTTCTTTGTGCTATTAGGTCTGGGCATTTTCAACGCCTTTGGCAGTTTGTTCTCCGTGGTAGATGTCAGGGGAGAAATCTATCTGCCGGTTACCCGGGAGGTTGTCAATGCGCTGTCAGGCAGCTTCACGATCATTCCCGTCATCATTGCCATCTACTACAGTGGTGAGTTGGTCTGGCGCGACCGTGACCGCCGAATGCACGAGATCATCGATGCCACCGCAGCCCCAAACTGGGCCTTTTTATTGCCCAAAGTCATTGCCATTGCGCTGGTGCTTCTGGCCACATTTGTACTTGCTGCCATATTTGGCATGGGTTTTCAATTGTTCCACGGCTTTACGCAAATTGACCCTAAGGCCATGGCACTTTGGTTTATTTTGCCCAACTTCATTGGCGCTGTGCAACTGGCCATATTGAGCATCTTCGTGCAAGCTTTGGTGCCACAAAAAGCCATGGGCTGGGGTGTCATGCTGATCTACACCGTGGCCAGCATCACACTGGGCATGCTGGGCTTTGAGCACAAGCTCTACAACTACGGCGATTCTGCGGCAGTTCCCTTGTCAGACATGAATGCGATGGGTCATTTTTGGATCGGTCGGGCTTGGCATCAAGCCTACTGGTTGGCGTTTGGCGGCATGCTGCTGGTAGTAACTCATTTGCTTTGGCGCCGCGGCGCGGAAACGCGCCTCCAACCCCGCTTTGCGCTTGTGCGTTTTCGCCTGCGTGGCATTCCAGGCGCACTGATGGGGGTTTTTGCCCTGACCTGGGTGGGCTTGGGTGGCTGGATTTTCTACAACACCAACGTCCTGAACGACTACACCACCGAACCCGAAACGGAGCAATTGGCTGGCGACTATGAGAAAAAGTTATTGCCCTTTGAAAACTTGCCACAGCCCACCATACAACACGTCAGCCTGAAGGTCGATCTGTACCCCCAAAGCATTCGCGCCGAGACGCAGGGCGAGTACATTCTAAAGAACAAAACAGACCAAGCCCTGAGCCGAGTTGATGTTCAGTTTGACCGTGACCTGAAGGTGCTAGACCTGGCCCTAGACGGTGCAAGCGTGCAAAAAGAATTCCCCGAGTTTGGCCACCGCATTTTTGCACTGAACACGCCCATGCAGCCGGGTGAACTTCGGCGCTTGAAATTCAAAACGCGACTGGAACAAGCAGGTTTTGTCAATGCAAGGCCAATGACCCGCATTGTGGGCAATGGCAGTTTTCTGGACAACTTTGCCCTGACTCCAGTGCTGGGCGTCTCCAGAAATGCAGTCTTGCAAGATCGCGCCAAGCGCCGCAAATATGGTTTACCGTCCGAGTTGCGCCCTCCCAAACTGGAGGACATGGCGGCCAACGCACACCACTATTTGCGCCATGACAGTGACTGGGTCACTGCCGACATTACTTTGAGTACCGACGCCGATCAAACCCCTCTGGCACCGGGCTACACAGTCAGCGACACCATTGCCAATGGGCGGCGCACCCTGATCACCCGAACGCAAGCGCCCATCCAAAATTTCTTTTCATTGCAGTCTGCGCGTTATGCCATCACCCAGGATCAGTGGCTGGCGCCCAACGGAAAACCGGTGGAGCTCAGTGTCTACCACCACCCCGATCACCCCAGCAACGTGACACGCATGCTCAAAGCCATGAAGGCCTCACTGGCGCTGTACAGCGCTGAGTTTTCGCCCTACCAATTCACGCAAGCGCGGGTGTTGGAGTTCCCTGCATATGCCAACTTTGCGCAGTCGTTTGCCAACACCGTCCCCTACTCCGAGTCTCTGGGGTTCATCCAAAACTTCAAAGATGAAGACAAAGACGAAAAAATTGACATGGTGACCTACATCACGGCCCATGAAATTGCGCACCAATGGTGGGCCCACCAGGTCATTGGTGCCGATAAGCAGGGCATGACTCTGCTGTCAGAATCTTTCTCACAGTATTCGGCATTGCTGGTGATGGAAAGCCTCTATGGCAAAGAACAAATTCGAAAATTTCTGAAAATTGAGCTCGACCGCTACCTGCGACAACGTGGCAGTGATGCCGTTGAAGAATTACCCTTGAATCGGGTAGAAAACCAAGGGTATATCCACTACCAGAAAGGCTCTTTGGCCATGTACTGGCTCAAAGAAGTCGTGGGTGAGAAGGCCGTGAACAGCGCATTGAAAAAATTTCTGGAGCAGTTCGCATTCAAATCAGCCCCCTACCCCTCTAGCACCGATTTTTTACGCATTTTGCGCGCCCAAGCTGGCCCGCAGCACGAGCAACTGATCGTGGATCTGTTCGAAAAAATTACCCTCTACGACCTCAAGGCCACCGACGCCAAAGCCACCCTGCGCCCCGATGGCAAGTTTGATGTGACTTTCACCGTCGATGCTCAAAAAATGTATGCCGACGGCAAAGGCAAAGAGACGCAAAGCCCTCTGGCCGAAGATTTTGACATTGGGGTGTTCACTGTGGAGCCAGGCAAGAAAGGCTACAAGCGCGAGTCAATTTTGCTGATGGAACGGCGCCCACTCAAATCAGGTAAACAGACCATCTCGGTTGTGGTCAGTGCCATGCCAAAGTTTGTCGGGGTCGATCCCTACAACATGCGAATTGACCGCAACTCCAATGACAATTTCAGCAAAGTCGAGGGTGCATCGCCATAGTGCGCACATCTGCATCTGCTGCCACTTGGTGTGCAAACTATGGGGCGTTTCTTTTCGCAGAAATTGGAGCGGGAGGCTGCGCCAATTCGACCATCCCATAAGGGCCAACCAGTTCACCGCGCCATTGGTCACCCTGGACCAGCGCTTTGACTGGTTGGAGCTCCCCTCGTGCGTTCAGAAAACTGAAATGCAAGATGTCTCCGTCAATTCTTGCGCCTAACAAGGCTTGTGTTTTTCCACCCGTTGTCAATGTGCCCGACAAACGCTGAAAACGTTGCTCCAAATAGATGGTGTGCTCTTTTTCCGCTGGCAATTGAGACAAGCCCGTCAGCGTCCAGTGGCCATGAACAAGCGCAGGCACACGCCACAAATAAGCGGTTTGACCAGACCATTCAATGACTTGGTCTGGCTCCCAATCTCCCATTGAAAAGTTATTGGAGACCACTCGCGTGCCCGGCTTCATTTTTAAAACCAAAGGGCGCAGTTTGGCGTTCAATTCTTCCAACAAGTACAAAGTCACAACTGTGGCAGATGAGAAATCTTCTCGAAAAATATCACCCTGAATTATTTTCACGCGCTGTGCAACCCCAGCGCGTTCGGCATTGGCTTGCGCCAACTTGGCCAACTTTTCGTTGTATTCAATGCCCACAGCTCTCGCACCGTATTGCTTGGCGGCGGCAATGGCAATGTTGCCGTCTCCTGCGCCCAAGTCATAAACCAAGTCATCTGCACTGACTTTTGCCGCATCCAACATTCGGCTGATCAAGTCATCACGACTGGCAATCCAAACAACATCTTTACCCGCCTGCCCTCTTTGCGGTTTGTAGGCGGCCTGCGGCTCGACCGCACAACCACCGAGAAAGCCAGTGAGCACAGACAAGCACAAGACGACTGCACAAGCGGTGCAACGGTTTCCTGCAGGGCTTTTGAAAAATATGGGCATTTGCGCCTTCATTGGTTAGGAATTATTTTAAACAAGCTGGGCTTTTTCTGCCTGCGCCCTCCTTTCACAGCCCCTTTGGCCTTTCGTGATGTGGCATAGTCATGAACCAAGCCTTGTGAACGAACCGGCCTGAGTTTCAGGAAAATTTTATGCCCGCCTATTTAAAATATATCTCTCACTTTTGCGCGGTGCTCACTTTGCTCACCGGCGTGTCCTTTGCGCAAACACCTCGTGCGCAGACTTTTGAGCCCTTGCTGGCTGCTGCGCACCGAACGCCAAGCAATGTGGTGCGTGATCCGTTTCGTCATCCGGCTGAAACATTGGCATTTTTTGGCATTCAACCTCATCACACTGTGGTTGAAATTCTTCCCGGAAGCAGCGGCTACTACATGGAAATCTTGGCGCCTTGGCTCAAAGACAAAGGCTTGTACATTGCTGCCAATCGCGATGCGTCGCTGCCCCAATACATCCCCGATCATCAAAAACTTTTAAAGCGCCTGCAAGACGAATCTGCTTTGTACGGCAAAGTGGTGGTTACCCAATTCAGAGCTGACCATCACCCCATTGCACCTGCGGGCAGTGCCGACGTGGTGATCAGTTTTCGCAATCTGCATAACTGGATGGAGCGCAACGAGTTGCAGGAGTCGCTCAAGACCTTTTACTTGGCTCTGAAACCTGGTGGGGTGCTGGGCATTGTGGACCACAGAGGCCGCACCGACCAGAGCCAATCTGCACAAATTCTGTCGGGCTATGTGCGCCAGGACGTGGCCATTGAGCTGATCGAAAAAGCAGGCTTCAAGCTCGACGCCAGCTCCGAACTCAATGCCAACCCCAAAGACACAAAAGACCACCCGGAAGGCGTTTGGACTTTGCCGCCCGCCTACCGCATGAAAGACAAAGACCGAGAAAAATATGCCGCCATGGGCGAAAGCGATCGTTTCACCTTGAGGTTTGTAAAACGCTGAGGGGGTGTTCACAAAAGTCACGGGCCTGAACAACACATTGCCCCACGAAACTCAGTTGAAATATATTGAGAGCACAATAGGCTCTTGTGTTAGCTCACTTCAATAGGATCGCACTATGCATCGTTTATTTTTGTCAAAATTAATTTTGACTTGCTCGTTGGCCTTGTCCAGCGCCATGGTCTTTGCATTGCCTTCACCCAAAGACATTGATGCAGCGGTCAGTGCAGGCCATCTGTCGCAAGCTGAGTCCATGCTGCGAGAAGTCATCCAAGAAAAACCGCAAAGTGCAAAAGCGCACTACGAACTAGGCCAAGTGCTGGCCCGCGAAGCCCGCTACGCGGATGCGCAAATGGCTTTGAAGAAGGCCAAGGAATTAGACCCTTCATTGAAATTTGCAGCAAGCCCTGAAAAATTCAACGAAACATTTGACAAAGTCACCCGCATGGCGCAAGCGCCTAGCGGGCCAACGGTTTCTTCGGGCTTGTCTCCAACGGCCTCCAGCCCTGCTGGCGCTGCAGCGCCAGCCCCGAGCGCCCCTTCCTTCCCATCAAGTTATATCTGGATTGGCATTGCAGGCTTGGTGATTCTGGCCTTGGTGTTGCGTCGCTCCAAAGCGAACACGGCACCCGCTGCGACTGCCTTTTCGGGTAGCCCAGGCGTGCAACCCATGCCAGGCGGCATGGCCACTGCGCCCAGAGGCTTTGGCGCACAGTACGCGCCCAACGCACCCATGAATGGTCCCGGCTACGCGCCTCAGCAGCCCATGGGTGGCATGGGCTCGGGCATTGGCGGCGCCGTGATTGGCGGATTGGCTGGCGTTGCTGCAGGTTATGCATTGTCCAAAGCTCTGGATGGTGGTGACCGCCACAACAGCAACTCGGCCAATGCCAACCCTGCGGGCAGCAGCGCATACACCCCCATTGACACGCCGGCTCAGCAAGACATAGGCAGTTTTGATGTTGGATCTGAAGGCGGTTGGGGTGACGACTCTGGCTCTGGTGGGGACGACAGTTGGTAATTCCGAGCACCTAGTTCAAGCCTGATGGGGCTCAAAGAAAAGCGCCCCCAATTGACACGTGGACTCCCAAGTAATCGGTGGTTATTGGCTGCCAAAATGTGCCAAAATGGTCGCCGAGATGCGAGCCATCAAGTTCAATTCCAACTTAACGATTAGCACTTTGGGAGACTGTCATGATTAAACTTGCACTGATCGGGCAACAAGATTTTGGCAAAGCCGTGTTGGAGGCTTTCATTGCCAGAGGCGACCAAGTCGCCGGTGTCTTTTGCAAACCTGAAGGCCCTAGCGAGCGCCCTGACAGTCTGCGCTTGGCTGCGCAGGCTTTGGGCATACCCATCTATCAGTTTGCCAGCCTCAAGAGCCCTGAAGCTGAGCAAGCCATGCGTGATCTCCAACCCGACATTGGCATCATGGCGTTTGTATTGCAATTTGCCCCTCAAGCCTTCGTCAACATTCCAGCGCACGGCACGATTCAATACCATCCTTCCCTTTTACCCAAATACCGAGGCCCCTCTTCCATCAGTTGGCCTATTGCCATGGGCGAGACTCAAACCGGCTTGACGATTTTTCGCCCTACTGACGGCTTGGATGAAGGCCCAGTGATTTTACAAAAGACCTGCGACATTGGCCCCAACGACACACTGGGCAAGATCTACTTCAACTCCTTGTTTCCCTTGGGCGTGCAAGCCATGCTGGAGGCCGCTGACTTGGTGGTCAACGGCCAGCATACGCAAACCATTCAAGATGAAACCCAAGCCAGCTACCAAGGATGGTTCAAATCGGATGAGTCGCAAATCCATTGGGGGCAGAGCGTTGACCAAGTCTATAACCTGATCCGTGCCTGCAACCCCGCACCTGGCGCATGGACACAATTGGCCGGGGTCAAAGTGTCTTTATACGATTGCCACAAACATATTTCACGCCGCTATGAAGATGTTCAAGGAAAAACAGGGATGGTTGCAAGAGTCACTGACACCTCCATCTTCATCAACGCGCAAGGCGGCCAAATTGAGGTCCTTCAATTGAAGCCCCAAGGGGGCTCCAAAATGAATGCGGCAGAGTTTTGGCGCGCCAACGCACCTCAGTGAGTGTCAACCTGACGAGCCGCTTCGATGGCAGCAGCATCGTCCTGCGCAGCGCCGTTGAAGAACAGGTTCAGCAGCACTGCAGAGATCGATGAAAGCAAGATTCCAGATTCAATCAGAGGGTGCAAGTTGTGGGGCATCCACTGTTTGAAGTTAGGGGCAATCAACGGGATCATGCCGATACCGATCGAGATGGCCACCACCAAACTGTTAAAGCGATTGTTCTTGAAGTCGACCCCGCCTAAGATCCGTATGCCAGTGGCGGCGACCATGCCAAACATCACCAAGCCCGCCCCGCCTAATACCACCGTTGGCAATGATTCAACCAATGCAGCCATCTTTGGGATAACACCTAATACAACCAAAATGATGCCGCCTGCCACGCACACAAAGCGGCTTTTCACGCCTGTCACGGCAACCAAGCCTACGTTTTGTGAAAAGCTGGTGTAAGGGAAGGTATTGAAGATGCCGCCAATGAAGGTGCCCAAACCATCGGTGCGAAGACCGCGTGTGAGTGCAGCGCGGTCCACATGACGTCCTGTCATGTCCCCCAAGGCGAGGAACATGCCGGTGGACTCGATCATCACAACAATCATGACCAAAGTCATGGTCAAAATCAGCACAGGGTCAAACACGGGCATGCCAAACTGAAATGGCATCACGATGCCAAACCATTCAGCTTTGCCTACCTTGTCAAAGTTCATCAAGCCCATGGAAGTGGCCACGACGCTGCCAATCACAATACCTAGAAGCACCGAGATGTTGGCAATGAAACCTCGTGCAAACTTGGAGATCAACAAAATACAAGCCAGTACCAATGCAGCAATGCCCACGCCGGTCAAGTCGGCATATTTGGGATTGGGCAGTTTGGCAACCAGGGCCAAATCTTTTGGAACGGCTGGCAAGGTCGAGCCCGGCGCAGTGGCAACTGCTGCAGCATCTGCCAACCATTTGGCGTGCTCCGGATTGACGATAGACGGCGCTGTGGGTCCAAAAGGATTGCCAAAAATCCAGTTGATACCAATGCGCATCAAACTGATGCCAATCACAGCAATGATGGTGCCAGTAACCACCGGCGGAAAGAAGCGCAACATACGGCTGACCATCGGGGCGATCAGCATTGAGATGAGACCTGCGCCGATGATGGCGCCAAAAATCAGTTGGGCACCAGCAGGGCCAGAACTACTGCCCGCCATGGACACCATGGGTGCAACAGCCGCAAATGTCACGCCCATCATGACGGGCAAGCGAATACCAAACCATTGAGTGGCACCCCATGACTGGATCAGTGTGACCAAGCCGCAAACAAACAAGTCAGCGGAAATGAGCATGGCCACTTGCTCGGGGCTGAGCTTGAGGGCTCGCCCAACGATCAGCGGCACAGCAACCGCACCCGCATACATCACCAGCACGTGCTGCAGGCCAAGGGCGGCGAGCTTGACAGTTGGCAGTTGCTCGTCCACAGGGTGAACAGTTTGAGTCATTTTTGTGTCTCCAAGGGTTAATGTATTCCAAACTGTATACAGTTTTCCGCCATTTTTAACCTAGAGATAACCCTTGGGCCATGCTCGCTGTTCAGTCTCAAGGAGGCTTGCGGCTTAATTCAAGCCCAAATAAATGCGCCGAATCCGGTCATCTTGCGCCAATTCCTTGGCGGTTCCCTCTTGCGCAACGTGGCCGTGCTCTAAAACATAGACGCGGTCGGCAATGTGCAATGCCGATTGCGCATCTTGCTCAGCCATCAAAATGGCAACACCGGTGTCGCGTATGCTGCGAATGGCCGCAAAAATCTCCATCTTCAAGCGGTGCGCAATGCCCACAGAAGGCTCATCGAGCAACAGCAAGCGCGGAGCGCCCATCAATGCTCTTCCAATGGCCACCATTTGCTGCTGCCCACCAGACAAGGTGCTGACGATTTGTCCGCATCGTTCAGACAAAATAGGAAACAGATCAAAGACGCGCTGCATGTCTTTGGCCACTGCAGCTTTGTCTTTGCGCAAGTACGCACCGAGTTGCAAATTTTTAAGCACGGTCAATTCAGGGAAAAGGCGTCTGCCCTCAGGGCAATGACAAATGCCAAGGCCGACCACAGATTCAGTTGCAACGTCATGCAATGATCGGCCATCTAAAGTCAAAGTGCCTTGCGAAACAATCGCGCGTGAAATGGCTTTGAGCAAAGTCGATTTGCCAGCACCGTTGGGGCCCAAAACAGCGACCAACTCGCCAGGCATCACTTCAAGGCTGATATTTTCCAGAGCCTGCGCTTTGCCGTAAGAGGCACAGAGTTGGTTCAGTTTAAGCATCGTGCGATGGACTCAAAGGGTTTTGTTTACCAATGTACGCCTCAATCACGCGCGGGTTGTTGACAATGTCAACGGGCGAGCCCTCGGCAATGACTTCACCAAAATCAATGGCCACCACGCGTGAGACCAGCTGCATGAATTCACGAAGCCGGTGCTCGATCAGCAAGATGGTGAGCTTTTGCTCTTTGTGCAACTGACGTATCAGTGTCGACAAGGCCTCTATTTCTGACGACCCTAAGCCTGCAAACGGCTCGTCCAACAACAACAACTCAGGGTCAGTGGCCAGTGCCCGTGCAATTTCCAATCGGCGCAAATCGCCATACGACAACAATTCAGAAGGTGTGTGCGCTTTGGCCAATAGACCGACCTGGTCCAGAAGGTCCATGGCACGCTGGCCCAAGTCATCGGACTTCACGCGGGGCCCCAAGCTGCCAACCAAAACATTTTCAAGCACGGTCAAGCCCACGAAGGGGCGACACAGCTGAAAAGTGCGCGCCACGCCCAAGCCTACGATCGCATTGGACTTCATCTTGCGCAGAGAATGGCCGCGAAAAGAAACGTGTCCTTCATCGGCAGGAATGAAACCAGTAATCAGATTGAAGAGCGTGGTCTTGCCTGCGCCGTTGGGGCCCAAGATGCCGACAATTTCGCCTTGCGCCACGGAGATGTTGATGTCCTTCAAGACATGCAAGCCACCAAAGTGCTTGTCCAGATGCTGGATCTCTAAAAGCGCCCGACTCATGAGGGCTCCCGGGAACGCCAATTGCGCAGCTTGTTCCAAGTCGGCGCCACGATGCCATTGGGCAAGAAAAACAAGATGAAGATCAGCATCAAGCTGTAAATCATCAACCGCCACTCGCCAAAATCGCGCAGACCTTCAGTCATCAAAGTGAGCAAGAGCGCACCGCCCACAGGGCCAAAAATAGTACCCATGCCGCCCACATACACCATGGTGATGATGGTGATGGAAGTCACCACAGCAAACAGCTGAGGACTTACTTGCAATTGGTAATGCGCATACAGAGCGCCGCCCAAGCCCGCAAACCCTGCGCTGATGATCAATGAGACAATTTTGTAAGTGGTGATGGGCAGGCCTGCGGCCAAGCAAGTGGCTTCATCGCCCCGAATGGCGCGCAAAATCAAACCCCAGCGCGAGCGGGCCATCCACGCCAAAAGCAAAGTGGTCAAGCCCAACAACGACAAAACAAACCAGTAGTAATGCAATTGATTTTTGATCAAAGGCTTGATGTCTTGAATGCCTTCCTCTCCGCCTGTGAATTCCCAAAAAATTAACATCAAGCGTTGCATGATCACAGCCGCGGACAACATCGCCAGTGCAAAGTACGGGCCTCTTAAGCGCAATGTAGGAAAGCCCAGAATCAGGCCAAAAAACATGGCCACCAGCATCGAGGCCGGCAGACTCCACCACGGCCCCACCCCAAATTGAACGTTCAGAAAACCTGCCGTGTAGGCGCCTACCCCAATGAACAAAGAGTGTCCAAAATTCTCTCGCCCCGTCAAGCCCGACATGAAATCCCAACTGACCGACCAAATGCCATAAATGGCGGCAACAGTCAGCACACCAATCAGATACTTTCCAGGTAAGAGAGTAGGCACGACAGCTAAAAAAAGCAAAGCTGCCAGACCTCCTGCCAAACTGATTTTGTCTAAACCTTTGAATGCTTTCATGACAAATCAGTATTCCTAAAAAGCAGCACGCTTGCCAAAAATACCTGCGGGCCTGAACACCAGCATCAGCAAAGTTGCAAGCACAGAGACGATTTCAGTCCAACTGCTGGAGACCAAGTAGGAAACGCATGTTTCCGCATAGCCAAGTAGAAAAGCTGCAGCAATGCTGCCCGGAATGGAGCCCAGGCCTCCCACCACCACAATGGCAAAGGCTTTGACAATCGGCAGCAAATGCATGGAGGGTTGAACCGACAAAAATGGCCCTGCCATCACGCCGGCCAAGGCTGCAAGCCCGGCCGAGATGGCCATCACCAGCGAGAAGATTTTGTCGCTCGGTATGCCCATGTATTTGGCCGCTTCAGGGTCCTGAGAAATGGCCAAGATCGCACTTCCCAATCGGGTGAACTGAATGAATGCATACAGCGCGCCAATGGCAACCGTGGCAACAGCCAAAGTCAAAAGACGAGCACCCGCCACGTCCACCCCGCCCAAGTTAACTTTGACGTCCACAAACGATGGTACGTTGCGGTATTCCGAACCAAAAACCAAAAAGAGTGTTTGCTCAACCACCAGTGCCACGGCCAAGGAAATCATCAACACACCAATTTGCGAGTGTCGCTGGGGGCGAATCAAAACCTTCTCGACCACAACGCCAAAAAGCGCCACAAAGGCAATCGCGATGAGGGCCGCAGTCCACAAAGGCAAGCCCACTACGGTCGTCAAGACATAGGTTCCGTAGGCGCCCAGGGCGTAGAACGAGCCGTGTGCCAGATTCAATATGCGGGCCACACCAAAGATCAAGGTGAAGCCCACCGCCAGCATGGCGTAGATGGCGCTGGTGACAGCGCCATAAATCAGAATTTCCAATTTATTTTTTCATCCAAGGGGGCAAGATGAAGTTGCCCGTGCGCAACTCTTTAGGATAGATCACGGCGCGTTCACCCTTGTCTTGCCACTGCGCAAAGATCAGGTTCATCTTGCCCTTGCCGGTTTGCACATCGTGCATATCGTCAAACGTGATCTCACCACCCACACCTTCAAATTTGGTTTTCTCCAACTCTTTGATCACTTTGTCAGTGTCAAAACTGCCAGCACGTTTAACTGCATCGGCATAGATGTAAACCGAGTCATAGGCAAAAAAGGCCGTGTAAACCGGGTAGTTGGCGGAGTTCTTTTTAAACTCATCAAAAAACGGAATGGTTTTTTTCGTCAAGGGTGCACGCACCGCAAAATTGGCTGCCACTTCCGAGATCGATTTACCCCCAATGCGGGCGTAGAAGTCTCCGTCCATGCTTTTCACATCGATGCCGCCATAAGGCACTGGCACTTGTGCGTCATGCCATTGTTTGGCAAACACGTCGCTGGAGGCGTGTGAAAGAATCACGACCATGTACTGCGCGCCGCTGGACTTGACCTTGGCCAGCAAGGGCGAGAAATCGGAGGTTTGCGTGTCAAAAAATTCGGTGAGTTTGAGTTCTGCACCGACTTCTTTGGCACCTTTGGCCAACACAGGCACTAAGTCTTGCACCCACTTGGCGTTTTCACCCACGATGGCAATGTTTTTGTAACCTAACTCACCAATCACAAAATTAGCGATGTAATCCACCAAGCTTCTGGCTTGGTGCGCGGCGTTGATCGGGCCTACGCGAAAGATGTATTTATAGTTGTCGTAGTCTTGCTTGACTTTGGCGGTGATAGAAGGCGATGCCGCGCCCACGCCCAAGTAAATGGTTTTAGCAGCCGAGATGTGCGGCAGTTGGGCCAGCGTGACGCCGCTGGTGTAGCCGCCAATGAGCAAGTCCACCTTTTCATCGGCAGTGAGCTTTTTGATGGCACTGATGCCTGTTTCAGGATTTTCAGTTTCGTCTGCAGCCACAAACTCGAACTTCCTGCCCAGCACGCCACCTTTTTTATTGATGTCGTCCACCGCCATTTTGATGGCCGTGATCGTGTCGCGACCAACCTGCAATTGCAAGGATGTGGGGACACCGATTTTGATGGGTTTATTGGTTTGGGCCTGCGCGCTGAGCGGGGCTAAAGCCAGGCCACTGAGCAAGCCCGTGAACAAACAAGTCAAAGTGGCAAGGCGCCGGACTTTGTGAAAACTTGGGGATTTCGAAATCATGCTGTCTCCTTAAAATGGTGGGACACAAAACAGTCTTTCAACTGGGCCTCATCATTTTGAACAGATTCATTTGCAAGTAGACAGCGGTATAACCCTAATAGGGTAAGGTGCATTCAGCCCAACTGGCCAAACCAGCCCAAGCGGGCGCTTGTCACGACCCCGGCGTCTCCGATTGCCCTCGCGTGCTTGCCGGATCCTCTGGAGGCGTCTTCTTTTTCTTGAAAATCAGCCGCAGCAAGGCATAAGCCGTCAGCACACCAAAAATGATGTAGATCCCGAGTTGGACGTTGGTCAAAGTCCCGACATGGGCGTCGATCTCGTCATAAGTTGACAAGAGGGTATTGACCACCGGATTTTCCTTGCGGTACTGGGCATAGGCGCCGTTGTCCATGGGTAACCTTTCGTGGGTGACGAACAATCTTAGCTCAGCTGAGCCCTTTCTGCGTCAAGCCAGGTCAATTCGGCTAATAATCCATCACCACAGAAATGCTGGCATGGCGCCCTGGCTGGCTGTAAGCATCCACGACGGCTGAATTGGCTGCCAGCCCTTGAACATCGGACCAAAGCCAATACCGGCGGTTACTCAAGTTGGCCAGCTCCCAATTCACCCTCACATCCTTTCGCACTCGCCATTGCCCCTGCAAGTCCAGGGTCGTGGCTGCAGGCAAGGTCAGCTGCGCGATCCAGGGAGGATTGATGGGTTTGGGCAAGTAAGGGCTTTCAAGTTCCTCCGCAGTCTTGGCAGCATGGCGGATGGCGCCTAGCTGCACATCCCATTGGACCGTTTTGTATTTCAGTCCGACTGTCAATTTAGACGGATCGATGGCGCTCAGAGGTCTGCCTGTACTGTTGTTTCGACCGTTTGCACGACCATAGGAAAAGGGCATGGTCAAAGTACCTTGGGCCACAGACCCTAAATCCATCAAGCCTTTGATTTCAAAGCCATCGATAGAGGCGTTGTCGATATTGACCGTCTGAAACAGCAACGGGTCCCCTGCCAGTCCAGCACCTCCCAATGGCTTTTTGTCGACGATCAGTTGATGGAAGTGTCCCGCGAAAACGGCGGCATCAAAACTCAAACTGTCCAAGCGCGCGCGCACACCAAGCTCCAAATTGCGGCTGGTCTCAGGTTTGAGATCAGGGTTGGGCAAAAGGTTGACAAAGGTACTGGGGGTCGGGTTCTCGGTAAAACCGTTGACCTGCGCTGCATTGGGCGCCCTGAATCCGCTGGCGTAGTTGGCAAAGAGGCTCCATTGGCGTGACAATGTGTGCAAGGCGCCTAACTTGGGTGATACATTGACGCCAGACAATGACTTTCCAAGTATCGCAGAAGGTGGCGAAAACCCACTTTGCCTCAAAACCTTCAAGTCAAACTGCTCCCATCTAAGTCCTGGTGTGATGCGCCACTGCTCTGAGGCGAACTCACTTTGCAAGAATGACGCCGTTGTGCTATCGCGCGTATCTGGAAAATATTTTTTCGGCAGATAGGTGGGTAACGGTGCGGGGTCTGAACCATCAAAGAAACTACTGACATCGGTGCTTGAGAGGTCCAGTCCATACGTGATTTTTTGCACCCAATTGGAATTGATACGCAATAGCTTATCTGCTTGCACACCCAACTGCCACGCGCGTTCGTTATAAGAGGTATCGCGAATTCGAAGGCCCATATCTTTGCGAAGGGTGCGACCATTGTCTTGAGCTGTCGTACTTTGAACAGCAGCCGTCGTTTGAAAATAATCTGCCATCGCGGCGTCTAAACTGTAGTTCGCATTCCATGCCAGACGTTGACGTTGCATTGTTTTCGTGGCACTTTCATCCATCACCGAAGCCGCAACAAACGGCGCTTTGGTACGGCTTGAAAGCAACTCAATTTGCGAATCTTTTTTAACATGCTCGAAAGTCAGTACATGTTTTTGGCCCGCTTGGGGCTGAAGAACAAATTTTCCAAGAACCGATCCAGCCTTGTCTGACTGTGGATTAGGTCGGGTGCGGTCCACGCTGGCGCTATCGTTGACCCCCATATTGTCTAGCGCGTTGGCATGCGCACTCGATCCAGTGAGCAACCATTGCAGAGTGTCACTTTGCTGGTAAGCCAGGCTGGCCGCAAGGGCGGCACTTTGGTCATCTCCGGCATAACGCATGGAAAGTTTCCCCCCCATTGGCTTAGACGACCCATCGCTTGCCTTGAGAAAATCTGAGGGCTCCAAAGTGATGAAGTTGACCAGCCCAGCTAAGGCATCTGAACCGTAGAGTACAGAGCTGGGGCCTCGCACCAACTCAATGCGTTTGAGCAATTCAAGCGACAAAGTATCACGGCCAAAAGCGTTGCTGCCATTGATATAACTGCGAGGCAAACGGATGCCATCGATCAACATCAACACTCGATTGCCATCCAGGCCTCTGACGTTAAAGCCGGCATTGCCATCACGGCCGGTTGGATTGCCTGCGCCTGTGACTCCAAATCGCGCAGGCGCTCGCTTGACGGAAAAATTCGGCAAACCTTTGGCAAGGTCACGAATGTCCACAAGTTGCCCCTCCTCTAACTCAGCAGCAGTTATCACATCGACCGACAAGGGCAAATCTTCACGCCGTTGCTCGCTGCGAGAACCACTGATCACCACAGTTTCCAAAGCGGCCACAAGCACATTGTCAGCGTTTGATGGAGGTTGCGCTGGCGCACTTGCAGCGTGCCCCGCCAAAAAGGCAAGCGCAGCCAAGCACGTCAGATTTCGCATCGCTCCAGGAACATTTGAAAGTTGAGTGAGGGTTTGAGTCCGGTTCATAGCGCATCCAATTAATTCGATTTCTGGATGCTATGGACACCGAGACTGCTTTGATTTGGATCTGCTCAAAAAAGATTCAATTTACTGAGATGACATGCATTTTTCTTAAGACACATGAAGGAAATTGAGTGGCCTATCGACCACATTAGGGCTGCGCTTGGTTGTGAGAGACGAAGGCGCGATGTTATTTGACCTCAAGGAGACTCGTATGGAAAAAATTGAAAACCCGGATGAACCCATTCCATTCATGCAGCAATTGCTGGACAACCCATTCATCCTTTTGTTTCTAGGCGTGATGGTGCCCATGGTGGTCTACACCCTTTGGGGTGTGATTGATATTTTGACGGTCCCGTTGGCCCGATAGCGACAGTCCAACCCCAGAAAAATCCCAACCTGAACGCACACCCAACAGGAGATAAATAATGAGCGCCATATTGCCCCCCGCAGAACGACTTTGGTGGAAACACCCCTTGGATCGCGTTGAAGGAACTTGGATTGTGATATCACTGGTTTGGTGCCTCATCATGTTTGCCATGATGATCAGCTGGCACATCTGGGGCAAGCAAAATTTGTCCACAGAAACTTACAAAACCACGCCAGAAAAATTCACACTCAAAGCACAAGCTGTTGTGGACAAATATACAGTTCGCACAGAAACAGATGAAAAAATTCCAGTGGTCGCACCCCCACCGGGCAGCGACGTTTATCTGATTGCAAGGCTTTGGAATTTCTGGCCCATCATTGAGTTGGAAAAGGACAAAACCTACCGCTTGCACATCACGTCCATGGACTACAACCACGGCTTCTCTTTGCAACCAGCCAACATCAACATTCAGATCGTTCCGGGCTACGAACATGTTGTCAACATAACGCCCAACAAGGCCGGCACTTACTCTGTCGTCTGCAATGAATTCTGCGGCATCAATCACCACACGATGGTGAGTCGTATTTACGTTAAATAAGGTGGCATTGATGACTACAACCTACCGAACTTGCCCTCGCTCAGGGCTGCAATTCGAAGACCAAGCTGAAAAACTGATGATGGTCAATGCCGTCACCGCCGTCGTGGCCCTTCTAGTGGGCGGCCTTTTGGCAATCGGCATCGTCTTAACTCGCTGGCCAGCTGTGCACTGGCTGGCTGCTGATACATTTTACATGGTGCTGACAGCGCACGGCATCGACATGCTGATCTTCTGGATCATTTTCTTTGAAGTTGCAGTTCTTTATTTTTGTTCATCCACTTTATTACGCTGTCGCCTAGCAACACCCAAAATAGCATGGGTTTCGTTTGTATTGATGTTGGTAGGCGCCGTGATGAACAATGCCGCCGTTTTTGATGGTGGCTCCAGCGTCATGATGACCTCCTATGTTCCCATGATGGCGTCACCCTGGTTTTATCTGGGCTTGATTTTGTTCGCCGTTGGAACATTGATTGCTTGCTTCGTGTTTTTTGGCACCTTGGTTGTAGCCAAACGAGACAAGACCTACCAAGGCTCCGTGCCTCTCGTGACCTTTGGTGCGATCACGGCCGCGATCATTGCTGTTTTCACCATTGCCTCAGGCGCCATCATTTTGATCCCCACTTTTCTGATGTCAGTGGGTGTTGTCAAAGAAGTGGATCCTTTGATTTATCGAACAATATGGTGGGCTTTTGGCCACTCCTCGCAACAAATCAACGTGGCTGCGCACATTTCAATTTGGTATGCGGTCGCAGCGATTGCCTTTGGCGCAAAACCCATGTCGGAGCGCGTCAGTCGGGGCGCATTCTTGCTCTACATCCTGTTCTTGCAATTGGCCAGTGCCCACCACTTGTTGGCAGACCCTGGCATGAGCACAGAATGGAAGGTGGTCAACACCAGTTACTTCATGTACTTTGCCGTGTTGGCCTCCATGATTCACGGCTTGACCATACCCGGTGCGATTGAAGTTGCGCAAAGGGCCAAGGGGTACAACAAGGGTTTGTTTGAGTGGCTGCGCAAAGCGCCCTGGGGCAACCCGGTGTTCTCTGGCATGTTCATCTCATTGATTGGTTTTGGATTTTTAGGGGGTATCTCGGGTGTCATGATGGGCACTGAGCAACTGAACATGATCATCCACAACACCATCTATGTGCCTGGACACTTCCATGCAACCGTAGTGGTGGGCACCACCCTGTCGTTCATGGCGTTGACTTATTTCTTGATTCCGGTGCTGTTCAAACGCGAAATGATCAACCCCCGTTTGGCCAAATTTCAGCCCTATATGTTTGGCCTGTCAATGTATTTTTTCTGCTTGGTCATGATGGGTGCTGGCACACTGGGCGTCTCCCGCAGACACTGGGACATGAGCTTCAGCGGCGCTGCCATGGCCTACGAATGGCCTGGTGCTGCGTACCTGATGATGGGCTTGGTGGGCATAGCCGGCATATCAGCCATCGTCGGTGGCGGGATCTACATCTATGTGACCGTAGGATCTTTGCTGTGGGGCAAAAAACTGGAGCAAGGCAGCGTGAGCAGCCAATTCACCGCCATCCCACCTACAGCACCTACCGTTGTGGCTCAAAGTTATGGCTCAGCCGGATTTGCAGCGCCGGGCACATTCACCTTGGCAATGGTGTTCTTGGTCTCATTTGTTTTGTACTATTTCATCAACTGGAAATACCTCTCGCAAGTTTGGGGGCTGAGTTAAATCATGAACCACCCCAACCGACCCATAACCCAGGTGGCTCGCGATGTGCTCAGCCTGTTCAAACTTCGCATTGGTTGGATGATCATGATCACGGCCTTGGTTGGCATGGCCGTGACACCTGGCCCTGCACTGGGTTGGGACAAGGTCTTGGTACTGGCACTGTCGGTTTTGTTGTCATCGGCAAGTGCAGGTGCATTCAATCAATACCATGAATATCAAAGTGACCGATTGATGGATCGAACAAAAGAGCGCGCCTTTGTCACGGGCGCCCTGCCTCACACACCGGCTTGGCTTATTTTGATTGTACTGTTGTTGATTGGCGCTGTCACAGCGGCTGCATGGTGGCTTAATCCCTTATCAGCAACTTTTGTTTTTTTGGGGGCCTTCTTTTACGCGGTGGTATACACCGTCTGGCTCAAGCAGCGCAGTTGGTTGAACATTGTGGTGGGTGGTTTGGCTGGCAGCTTTGCAGTGCTGGCAGGTGCGGCAGCCGTTGATCCTGCCATGGGTCCATTGCCTTTCATTCTTGCAGCGGTCTTATTTTTGTGGACACCTCCACATTTCTGGAGTTTGGCCATCGCCAATGAAGCCCAATACAAAGCAGCTGGCATTCCCATGCTGCCGGTCGTCGTGGGCACACAGCGCGCTGCTCACATTGTCCTGTGGAGCACTGTGGCACTGGGCATCACTGCCCTTCTGCCAGTTTTTTGGGGGGCTGGTGTGGTTTATTTCATTGCGGCTGTGCTGGGTGGTTGCGTCTTTGTTTACAAAGCCCATCAGCTTGCGCAAGAACCATCGCGCAAAACTGCCATGGGAGCTTTTTTTGCGTCATTGGTCCAATTGAGCCTGTTGCTGATCGGGGCCACCATTGACAGTCTGCTGCGCTGAGACGTCAGCCTCCTTCAAAGTTATTGCATTGTGCGAAAACAGTCTGTTGGAGAAATTTTTCACTTTGCCAATCATTCACATGACAACTTGGCGATTCGCTGGAATTTTCAGCTTGATTTTAGTGTTTTGTCAATTTTCCTGGAGTGCGGAAAATCAAAACTCAAGGCCCGGCCTGGACAATGAGAAAGCTGTGCGAATCAGCCAGTCCGTGATTGGGAAACAGGTCAATGATTTTGCATTTTTAGATCGCCAAGGCCAACCCGTTCGCCTGTCGAAATTTCGGGGGAAACCTCTGTTCGTCAGTTTCATTTATACCGGGTGCTTTCAAGTCTGCCCGCTGACAACACACTCATTGCAAAATACATTGCAAAGCATGCCGAATCAAATTGGCAATGACAAGTTCAACGTCATCAGCATTGGCTTTAATCAACCAGCCGACTCTTTTCAAGCGCTCAAATCGTTTGCATTGCAGCACCGCATTGACCAACCTAATTGGAATTTTTTACAACCTCACGCTGATGCTGTTGACGCATTGACTCGAGAATTTGGCTTCAGCCATGTCGCAACACCCGCAGGTTTTGATCATGTTCTTCAGGTGACTTTGCTTGATTCAAATGGGAAAATTTATCGCCAAATTTATGGTGACATCTTCAAAGCGCAAGCCCTGGCTGAGCCACTTGAGCAATTGCTGCGCAATGCGCCGGTTGATCAGTCACTGAGCCTGAGTGAGTTGGTCGAGAAAATTCGCATTCTTTGCTCCGTGTACGACCCTGTCACAGGGGAGTACAGAGTTCAATATGGCTTGATTCTCGAAATTGCAGGTGGACTGACCTTCTTCATCACCATGTTCTGGTTTTTTCTGACCGAGTTGCGCACACGTCGAGTTGTTCGAGGAGCCAGCGCACAAAAACCTTCCTCCCCCATGGAGACTCAATATTGAGTTGAACAGACAGTGTCACCTATAAATGCATCGCTGGGGTCTCGCACATTTCTGGCCATTGAAAAAAAATTCAATTTAATTTTCAATGATCGACTCAATCCTTTTTATCACTTAGGTGCGATTGCATATTTTTTATTTTGGCTGGTTGTTGCTACTGGTTTGTACCTTTATGCTTTTTTTGAAACCAGTGTCCTAGGCGCGTATGCCTCCGTTGAAACCATCACGCATGGGCATTTTTATGTGGGCGGTGTCATCCGAAGTTTGCATCGCTACGCTTCAGACGCTTTGGTGCTTGTGGTGCTCTTGCACATGTTGCGGCATTTCAGTTTCGGTCGTTTTCGAGGTTTTCGATGGCTCTCGTGGCTGACAGGTTTGCTCATTCTGTGGTTGACCTATGCCTCGGGCATCAACGGCTATATGTTGCCTTGGGACCGGTTGTCGCAGTTTGTTGTTACCGCCAGCACCGAGTGGATCGATGTGCTGCCCGTCATCGGCGGCAGCATGACTCGAAATTTCATCTCCAATGCCAATGTCAGCGATCGCCTGTTCTCCTTGCTCTCGTTCATTCACATTGGCTTGCCCCTGAGCATGCTGGCTTTGCTGTGG
>Ga0114969_10000078_pt1 | contig 74976 bp, 52 predicted proteins | sample M_130807_MF_Meta_FD_87316 | JGI IMG/M metagenome (GOLD analysis project Ga0114969, IMG submission 87316) | Freshwater microbial communities from Lake Montjoie, Canada to study carbon cycling - M_130807_MF_MetaG | ecosystem: Environmental > Aquatic > Freshwater > Lake | place: Lake Montjoie... | reverse complement strand
TCAGCTATTGCTTCTAATAATTTTTCACGATAAATCTTGGTATCTTCAAGCATATCTTCAGGAATTGGAACTTCTTGAAAAGTCATTCCTTGATCAGCGTCATTCCATATGATACCTCTGTTATTGATTAAATCAACAACACCTTTAAAGTTATCTTCAGCACCTATTGGTAATTGTAAAGGAAGTGGGTTACCACCTAAAACTTCACGAACTTGATTAACAACGTTTAGGAAATCAGCACCAGCACGATCCATTTTATTTACGAAACCTATACGGGTAACGTTATAATTATTCGCCAAACGCCAATTTGTTTCAGATTGAGGTTCAACACCATCTACTGATGAGAAAAGGAATACTAAACCATCTAATACACGTAGCGATCTGTTTACTTCAACAGTGAAGTCAACGTGACCTGGTGTATCAATAATATTAATTTTATAGTTATTGTCACGATATTTCCAGAAACAAGTAGTAGCGGCAGAAGTGATTGTTATACCACGCTCTTGCTCCTGCACCATCCAATCCATTGTAGCTGCACCGTCATGAACTTCACCGATTTTATGGTTAACTCCAGTATAATACAGGATACGCTCTGTAGTTGTAGTTTTCCCAGCATCGATGTGAGCAGCGATTCCGATATTACGTACGTATTTAAGGTCTTTAACGTCCTGCGACATTTGTTTTTGTTTTTTGTATTGTGATGACTATGCTCGGAAATGTGAAAATGCTTTATTAGCATCTGCCATTCTATGTGTATCGTCTTTCTTTTTTACTGCTGCACCTTCACCTTTCGCTGCTGCGATAATTTCGCCAGCAAGACGATCAGCCATACTCTTTTCGTTACGTTTACGAGCGTAAAGAATCATCCACTTTATTCCAACTGAAATTTTACGATCAGGACGAACTTCTTGAGGAATTTGGAAAGTAGCTCCACCAACACGACGACTCTTTACTTCTAAAGTAGGCATCACATTATTTAAAGCTGTTCTCCAAGTTTCAAGACCACTTTCTTTTGTGCGATTTTCAACACGATCAAGAGCGTCATAAAATATTTTGAATCCTGTACCTTTTTTTCCTTGGTACATTAAATTGTTCACAAAACGAGTTACCAATGGATCGTTAAACTTAGGATCTGGTAGCAGTATGCGTTTTTTAGGTTTCGACTTCCTCATTTCTTATTATGAACCTTTCGGTGAATATTAATTTCTTAGAGATTATTTTTTCTTTCCTTTAGCTGCTGTTGCCGGAGCACCTTTAGCACCTGGTTTCGGACGCTTAGTTCCGTATTTCGAGCGACGTTGATTACGTCCATCAACGCCTGAAGTATCTAAAGCTCCACGAATGATATGGTAACGAACACCTGGAAGATCTTTAACACGACCACCACGTATCATTACAATACTGTGCTCTTGTAGGTTATGTCCTTCACCAGGGATATATGCGGTTACTTCGAAACCGTTTGTAAGACGTACACGAGCCACTTTACGCATCGCCGAATTTGGCTTCTTAGGAGTAGTTGTATATACACGAGTACATACACCTCTACGTTGTGGACATGACACAAGAGCTGGTGATTTACTCTTGTCGATTAGCTTTTCTCGGCCTTTCCGTACTAACTGCTGGATAGTTGGCATTCTTGCAGTAATTTCTAGTTCTTAATCAGTTTAAACAATACTTAACAACCCTTAAAAAGGGGAGCGCAAAGTTACAATTCATTTTGATTAAAGCAAGGTGCATTGCAAAATATTTTAAAACAATTAGTTAACAAGGTTGGAATTATGTTTAATAAACAAAGTATTTATATGTAAATACTTGATTATTAAATACTAATGTTTTTTAATAAACTGAAAAATAAAATTCAACTTATTAACATTGCAACCATTTAAATCTTATTTAAATCCTTCACAAACCCAATTATGACAATTTTTTAAAAATAAAAATTCCCAATTTTGGACCATTTTTATGATCCCTTTTTAAAACGAAAAGTGGATTTTCTTTACAATTAGAAATTCAAACGATTCCATTTTATAGGATATTATTCCAAATTCAAAAAACAGCCATTCAACCCAATAGTTCATTTAGAAATATCAAATTAGGTTTTTTAGTTATGGATCGATACTAATAATCAATATAATTTAAATTTGACTAATCCCATGATTTATACGATTCCTCTGGAGTCGTACCTAAATAAAATTTTGTTTTCTATTATATTTGACCCCTCTGGGGTCATCTGGAGCTTTAACTTAATGACATTGCCCTCTGGGGTCATTTAATTATGGATTGCTACTAATAATCAATATAATTTAAAATTTGACTAATCCCATGATTTATACGACTCCTCTGGAGTCGAACCTAAATAAAATTTTGTTTCTATTAGATTTGACCCCTCTGGGGTCATTTAGAGATTTAACTTAGACATTGCTCTCTGGGGTCATTTAATTATGGATTGCTACTAAAAATCAATATAATTTAAAATTTGACTAATCCCATGATTTATACGACTCCTCTGGAGTCGAACCTAAATAAAATTTTGTTTCTATTAGATTTGACCCCTCTGGGGTCATTTAGAGACTTAACTTAGACCTTGCTCTCTGGGGTCATTTTGTTCCTAAATTAATAAAATAGCTTTAGGTGACATTTTATAATTTCACAAATCGCTTATTAATAAAGGAATTTTCAAAAGTAAATTGCAGAAAATAATTCCCTGGCAGCAAGTTTTCTGTGTTGATAGAAATTGAATTTGCGGATTTATTAAAATATTTACATTCGACATTACGTCCCATCATATCAATAATTGAAATCTTTGATTTATTGATTAAGGCAAATTCTGATTTCAATGTGATTGAATTTCCTGCTGGATTTGGGAATAACGTAAAATGGGATTCTAAATTATTTTCTTGAACAGAGAGTGCTCCACCATTCTCATTAAAACGAGCAACGAATTCTTGATAAAACTGATTAGCTATTGCGGCGTCATGTATTACTAGAAAGTTTTCATCATTTATGGTATTTGCCGAAACCGTCCAGTTATGTGAACCTGTTACAACTGTTGGATCACTACCTGGGTTACTTTGGTCAACAATACAATATTTGTGATGCAAAATTCCGGCTTGTACATAGTAATTGTAAAGTTGAAGCCAAGATCCAAGAGCTGCTTTCATGTTATCAAAAGCAGTATGGCTGGAATAAGCAGTGTCATTTATTAATCCTGCGATAAACAATGCACTAGTTTTTTTTGCAACAATAGCTTGTGACAAGTCTGTATCTGTAAAAATTAAATTGGCAAAATATAAATCCGTATTAGCTGTTTTTAAAACCGTATTAATATGCTCACTAGAATTATCACTTGGACTAAAGTAAACTTCAATTCGCTTCCCTCCTACTTGAAATTCATGGGCAGTATTATCTCTTTTATAATATCCAAATCTAGATAGCAAAAGGTCTGGAGTAACAGTTGATGATCCCCACATTTCATTAAACTCGGATTGATACGTTTTAGCCATAGCTTGATCCTGAATTACGACAACATTATTTGCATCATTATTTAATTGATCCGTTGAAAAATTAGTTGATCCTGCAATTAAATATGGCTGTAATGAATTTGTAGCATTTGCATCGATAATCAAAAACTTATTATGCATGATATTATATTCATTTGTTGAGGCAGGAGCTGGGGAAGCGATTTTATGTACCGATGCCGAAATTGTGCCTAGTGCAGTATTAGGCATTCCATAATCATAAATATATCGCACTTGCACTCCACGATTCACAGCAGCATTAATTGCATTAATAATTGAAGTAGGAACGCCAGTACTAAAATTGTACATTGCTATATCTAAAGTAAATTGAGCAAGATTTATAATTGCGTTAATTGAATCATCCAAAGTACTATAAGGGATGTGAGTAGCAATATTTCCAGCAGGGTTAGCCTTGGTAATATCAACTGGGCGATTAAACCAAACTTTAACACTTCCAATAGTAGCAGATGCAGTCGAATAGGACTTAATTGATGAAAATGCTGTGTCGGTGCCAGACACAGCGAATACTTGAACAAAATAGCGTTGTGCTGAAGTAAGTGAATTAAGTGTAATTAAATGATTAGCCGTTGATGTATTCCCATTTACAATCCCTAAATTAACAGAAGAAGTAAGTCCATATTTAACAAATGAATTTCCCACTGCAGATGTAGTAAAAGAAATTTGAAAACTACTTGAAGTTATATTCTGAATAATTGGAACTTGAGAAATATAAAATGGTGTATTTATTATATCAGCAGTTGAGCGAGGCAGGATTTGATAGTTACTATTATATTGAGAGCAAATTCCAGTAATACTTGCAATACCTGTAGGAATAGTCGTACCAATAAGTGGATGTCCGGACTTAATAAAAAGTTGAGCAGGTAATCCATTGCATAAAATAGTATACGTAGTATTAGATGCAAAATTGCCAGAAACACCATTAAAACTTACCCCATTTAATTTTACTAAAGCTCCTTCGTTGTATTCTGCTAATTGATAGTTTTCGATTAATTCAGGTTTTGGCAAAGGTTTATTAGTAGAAATTACAGTTACACTCGTAATTGTAATTAATTCAAGTAAACTATTATAATCAGTAGTGGTACCAGAAACAGAAATTGAATCACCTTTATTTATAGACGCCATTTGAGTTCCATAAACACAAATAGCAGCAGTACCGTCCCATACATATCTGTTATTACCTAACTCGGAGCCATTTAAAACGATACCGTTTACTGTTTGCACAATTGCAGGACCAGCCTTTCTAATTTCCCAGATTGAAATTGCATTTGATTGAAATGCAAAAAATAAAATAATAACAATGTTTAGTATAATTTTTTTCATGTTAATTGGATAAAAAAATAAATCGGATTTCTTATTAAACTAGTTCAATATCTTATGACTCTTCCATTTTAATTTGTCCACTTGCGTATTTCCTCCATTTTTCAATTGCATTTTGAAAATCTTCTGGCAAATCCGATTCGAAATACATTTCTTCAAGAGTAGTTGGATGAATAAATCCTAACGAACGAGCATGTAATGCTTGGCGCGGTAATAATTCAAAGCAATTTTCAACGAACTGTTTATACTTAGTAAAGACAGTTCCTTTAAGAACTTTATTTCCTCCATAAGTATCATCATTAAATAATGGATGTCCAATATATTTCATGTGAATTCTTATTTGGTGAGTTCTTCCAGTTTCCAATTTACATTGAACTAAAGTTACATAACCGAAACGTTCTAAAACTTTATAATGCGTAACTGCATGTTTACCATAATCACTATTTGGAAAAACATCCATTATTTTTCTGTCAGCAAGACTACGAGCTAAATTCCCTGTGATTGTTCCTTCTTCATGATCAAAATCGCCCCATACTAATGCTATGTAATGACGTTGAATAGTTCGTTCAAAAAACTGCTTTGCAAGGAATGATAAAGCATGTTCCGTTTTTGCCATTACAATTAATCCAGAAGTATTTTTATCTATACGATGTGCGAGACCTGGTCGGATAGAATCAGAGGCAATGGGGCTACCATTTAAATCAGGGTACATTTTATGGACAATAGCATTAACTAAAGTACCTCGGTAATGGCCATATCCAGGATGTACTACTAAACCGGGTTGTTTATTGATAATATAAATTTGATCATCTTCATAAAGGATATCTAATGGAATATCATCAGGATATAATTCAATTTCACGAGGAGGATACGCTAAAACTATTGAAATTACATCAGAAGGTTTAACCTTATAACTTGACTTAACAGGTTTGTCATTTACAATAACAGATCCTGCTAGAGCGGCTTGTTGAATTCGATTACGAGAAACATTTTTTAATCTATTAATTAAAAACTTATCGATACGTAAGAGCATATGCCCTTTCTCAACAATTATTCGATGATGTTCGTAAAGTTCATCTTGTTCTTGATCGGCAATAAAATCCTGCTCTTCACTTTGAGTATCTTGCAATTCATCTATCATTAGTTATTCCTCTTCACAAATTTTTTCGTTAAAACAGTGCCATCTTTAGCAGTAATTTTAATTAAATACATTCCATCAGCAAAACTTTCAATATTTATTGAATTTGATAAAAATTCATGGTACAAAACTTCACCTTGAATATTTAACAACTCAATAAGATTTACATTTTCAGGATGACTAAATTTTAGATTTAATTTATTATTTGTTGGATTTGGGAAAACAATAAAATCAGATGATTCATTTTTATTTTCTTGGACACCTACAAATAAAGTAGAGTCACCCATAACAGGTCGCATCATAAAACTTCCTGTAGCCACTCCTACTGGCAACCATGACCCACCAATGTTATAAAACATTTTACTATTAGAATTGGTATTCCGATCAAAGCCAAGGTGTAGTCCGTCAGGAGCAATTTGTTGAAATCCAATATAGATGGTTCCGCTTACTGGAACAATTTGGTCAAGTACATAGGTTATAAATCCATTTATTGTATCTAGATAAACAGGTTTTTGATTATATTCTTGATAAATTATTGTTTCAGGACTTAAACTTGACCAAACTTTTATTGTAAAGAGTTTTGAACTTACATTCACTAATTGCTGAACAAACATGATCCGAATAGCGCGTAATGTATCAGGTTTAAGAATATCGAATTGCATAGCTAATTTTCCATTTGGAGAATTCACAAGATCATAACCTGCTTCTGCTGTTCCATCATCATAACTATAATAATTATAAAATTCTTGATTATAAGTTATAGTGTCATTTGTTTTAATCCCTACGAAAGCACTCGAATTAGAAAAATAACTTTTGAATGAAAAAGCAGTACTATCGCCTGACAAGGAAGGCGAAATCGGGAAAATTGAATCAACAGGAAGTGAATAAGTAAGGTTCGTATTTTTAGGTCTATTCGTTAAAATATTACCGTTAGGGGCACCAAATCCAGCAACATAACTTCCTGCAAAATCATAAATACGATTGTTAAAACCTACATCTTCATTTTGTATATCATTAACACGATAATTAAGGGTTAAAGAATCTTTAATGAGGGTTTGCTGAGCAGAAGTACTTAGTGATTTAAAATGATCCCAAGGAATTGAAGTAAAACCTTCAAGAATAGATTTTCCTTTTTGAGTAAAAGCTATATCAACCAAGCTTGTATCCATTTGGTTAGTATTAAAATTTAAAGCCTTAAAAAACCGCACATAGTCTATATGCCAATTATCTTGGCTACCTGTAAGTCCGCCATAGTTACGAAAACGAAAACGAAAACCATCCACTAAAAATGCTGCATTTTTTAATCGCAATTCAACTCTTGTAAAAGTTGTATCATTACCTGCTGTTACAGTACCCATTGCGTACCATTGTTTAGACCATTGCGAAGTTGCAGGATTGAAATATTCCAATACAAGTGAATCATTATTTTCGGTGGCATCGCCCCATCCTTTTCGTTCATAATAAAAGCTCATAGTAATACTATCACTAAGTGTATATTGACCTCCACCGACAGAGTTTGGTTTTGTAAATAAATACAGTGGACGAGAAGTTAAAGTATCAGCTGAACCTTGAGAACTACCTCCTAACGAATCGTAGGCATTACCATAAGGATCCAAGCCATCGAAGGTTGCCACATTAATTGTAATAGGATTTCGAGGAAAATTATTATTTATAAAAACATTTTTATCTGTCCATTTTTGTGGATCGGGATAAACATCTGTTCCAGAGAAATCATCGATTAATGGAAGATCAATTGTATCATTTTGTTGAACTTTATTATAACTTAAAGAATTAACAAGTATATAATCCTTAATAACCCTATTTGAACCTAAATGAACAAGTTCCTCTTGAGCGTTTGCATTATTAAAAATAAAAATTAATGCTAAAAAAAGGAAAGAATAGAAATAATATTTTAATGATTTCATAAATCGAAATTTCTTTATTTTATTTTAGATACAAGTCAATGGATTCACCTTGTTTAATAATTACTGTATCATTCGGTTCTGGAACCTGGCGATAAACGATTGCGGAATTGGTATCCTTTACCCCAGCATCGAAGTAAGTATTACCAATATTTATTTGCGAACTATTTAAAGCAAATGTTGCTTCATCAAGCGTAAGACCTACCAATTGCGGTATAGCGATTTCTGTATTTCCGAGTCCGTCGCCAAGCACTAAATCTATTACAGAACCTTTTGGAATATCAGACCCTGGATTTATCGTTTGCCCATTATACATCATAGCCAAAACAGCATCCTTTGCAAGGTCGGGTTTATATATTGATTTACCAGTCTTTAAACCGTAAGAATTTAATATAGCTGCTGCCTGACGCTGAGAAACATCGATGAGATTAGGCAAATGAACCCCAGGGGGAACAGTTCTAGTAATAGTGACATAAATAGTACGATTTTCTTTCACCATTTCATTTGGCTCAGGATCTTGCTCAATTACGACACCAGGAGGCTTATCGAGTAAATAAACAGATGAATCAGAGATTTGCACATTCAAGTTTTTTTGAGCAAGAAAAGATTTTAATTCACTAAATTTCATTCCATGAATATCTGGAACTGTAACTTTTTCATCGTGATTTGTAAAAGAACTCAACCATTGGTAAGTAAGAAAAAGAATAAAGAAAAGAGTAATAATAGCGAGTCCTAATTGTGCTATAAAAGAACGAGATTTAAAGAATGAGATTATCTTTTCCATTTAAATTAAATTGCTTAACCTGCGATTTTGGATTGTTTACGATGTACGCCGAAATCAAGAATACGATCAATAAATTCATAAGGTTTATAGTGTGCCATAGCTGCCTGATGAAAAATACAAGTAGCAGGAGTCATACCTGGTAATGAATTAACTTCGATAAATACAACCTCAATCTTATTATCAAAAATACGAACAAAGGCATCGATACGAGCATATCCTTCTATTTTCAATAATTTTGCAGCGCGTTCAAATTCTTCTTTTACTTTTTCAGAAATATTATGATTAGAATCTACGTTTTTGCTGTAGCGTGCTGGAGTTATATTTTGACCTTGTCCTGCTAAAAACTTTTCTTCTAATGACAATATATCACCCTCAGAAAGTGCTTCAGAAGCCTCGAAAACTTCATATGAAATTTTATTTTTATCGTCAAAGGTGGTTAACATTCCACCCGTTACTTCTAGAAAACGTTTAGCTCCATTTGCTGTAATTAATTGTTCAACTAGAATAAGTTTTTTTCGTGGAAACTCTTCCTTTAACTTAATTTTCAACTTAGCCATTAATTCAGGGTTTAGTTCAACCCCTTCTCTAAAAATTAAATTACAATATGCTTTAAGTTCTTCTTTACTACGCATAATTTTTACTGCGGAACTACATCCATCATCAACAGGTTTCACCACAAAAGGAAAGGGAAATCGATTTAAAATAGTATCCAAAAAGTTCTCTGAATCTTTAATCCAGTCTTCCTGATAGGCAAGAATATGATCAGCTACTAAAAAATTATGTTTGCGAAGAATTTCATTTGTTTGAAATTTATCGATAGTAATTTGTGAGGATTCAGGGCCAGAACCATTATATGGCAAGCCAACCTTTTCCAATTGTTTTTGAATAGAACCATCTTCACCTGGTCGACCATGTAATGCGATAAAAACGACATCATTTGCTTCGGCAAGTTGATTGTAATTTAACTGCTGAGGCGACCTAAGATTTTTACTTGTACCATATCGTGATGTAATTCCTGAGCATCGATTTATTATAACATTTATTATTGGATGGGTTGCGAAATTTTCAATTTTCTCTTTAATATCGTCTGCGTTATCTTTCAACAAAACATTAATTGGCAAAGTATAAAGCAAATGCTGATTGTCGGAACCTGTTAAAAATATTGGAGTAACATCATACTTATCACTTGAAGCTAATTTTTCATAAATATTTCTTCCACTTTCTACTGATATATGACGTTCGGAAGAATAGCCACCAAGAATTACTGCAGCACGAATTTTTGAAATTGATGCTTGTTGACCTTTATCAATTAATTTATTTAACTGCCGAATTAGATTTGGAATTACAAGATCGGATTTAAAATCTTTTAATCTATTTTGTAGAGAAGTATAGATGATATAAGTAATAAACTGCGAGGGGTTTAATCCAATTTCTGCTGCTTGATGAAAGAAAAAAGAACTTGGCATCATACCTGAAGTGGTATTAGGATCATTAAGGAAAATAACACCATTCGTATTTATAAATCCATCGATTCTAGCATAAACATTAAACTTAAGCGCAGAAAATAATTGTTCGCATGAATTCCTGATAGCATTTATATTTTCATCAGGTAATTGAATTGGAGTAATTTTTCTAGATAAACCAGGAAGGTATTTAGAACGATAATCAAACAGTTCTTTTCCTTTGCGTATTTCTGTAGGTGGCAAAGCAACTGGAACACCATTTTCGTCTTCGATAACAATGCATGAAAATTCTTTTCCTTCAATAAAAGATTCAATAACTACTTCGCTTTCGCTGTCAACACTACTAAAAGAAATTTTCTCTTCGTTTTCAGCAAATAAATCCATTAAAGCCGACAACAATTCTTCGGGATGATAAAAGGTTCTACTTGCAATTTTTAATGGCAGTCCGATTCCTTCACGGATATCACAAAGTTCACGAACACATAAAACTTTTCCTTTAAAATCTAACTTATCCCAATCGGATTTTAATATCTCTCGTATAAAAAAACTTTTATTTACAGAATTTGTAAAAGTCGTTAAGTTTTCCTCTTGTAAAACTGAAACACCAATGGAGGACCCTTGATTTGCTGATTTTACAACACAAGGAAAACCAACTGAGTCTTTAAGATTTTTAAGAAAAGTTGATTTATCATTGGCTTCCACCCATTCATTACGGTTGATTGAAATGTAAAGAGGAGTATTAAACCCTGACAATTTCATGAACTGTTTTTGGACAACCTTATTCATTCCAATAGCAGATGACAATATGCCTGCACCAGAATAAGGAATCCGAAAATATTCAAGTAATCCTTGGATTCTTCCATCTTCTCCATCTGCACCATGCACACATAAAAATGCCATGTCCATTAAGTTCTTGAAGGCAGATGGTTCTACTTTATATCCAATTTTATGAATAAGTTTATGCTGATCGGCCTGATCTAAATCGCCAAGACTTTCGGCATAGACTTGAAATTCATGAACACTAGGTGGTAAATTTTGTGCTGGAGGGTAAAAATCACGAATGCTACCTTTGTATACAAATTCCCAGTCTAGAAGGACAAAATTCCCGAAACTATCTATAAAAAGAGGGATTGCTTCAAAAATAGATTTATTAAGATTATCGTAGACAGTTCTACCACCGGCGAAAGATACTTCTCGCTCACGCGATGTACCTCCAAATATTACTCCAATACGGATTTTTTCCATGCCTGACAAAGGTAAAGACTTCTAATCAAAGAGCGCGAGCTTGTGAATATTAGAATTACATTTATATTAATTGTTTATCACCAAATTTTATTAGAAAAGCGATAACTTTATTCAAAGCATTTTTACGATGGCTAATCTTATTTTTCTCTTCTTCACCCATTTGTGCAAAAGTTAAATCATATCCTTTAGGGATAAAAATTGGATCATAGCCAAAACCAGAATTGCCCATAGGTTTATCACTTATGGTGCCTTCCACTCTACCTTCAAAAATTAATTCCTGACCATTAATAATCAATGCCATTACCGTTAAAAACTCAGCTTTCCTTTCCGACTTTCCTTCTAACTTCTTAAGCAACAATGCTATATTGGCATTATCATTTCTTGGAAGCCCTGCATAGAAGGCAGAATCGACACCAGGCTTTCCATCTAAAGCTGTAACACATAATCCCGAATCATCGGAAAGACAATTTAACTTAGTATTATTCCAAACAAACCTAGCTTTTTGAAGGGCATTTCCAGATATAGTTCCTGAAGTTTCTGGAAGTTCTAGAGTGAAGTTTTTATCATCAAGAGTATAGAAAATGAAACCTGGAGGGGTCATTTTTCGTATTTCCGTGACTTTGTGTTGATTATTTGATGCAATTAATAATTCAGTTGCTAGATTAGCCATAAGAGATACTTACATTTGTTGAACCCGAAACTAAGTAAAATGAAACAGTTATTATTGACTCTAGGAATATTTATTGGCCTTATAGCAAATTTAAAAGGGCAATGTCCTTTGGCTGGATTTCAATTAGCGGATAGTGTATGTTCGGGTAGTTCTTATACTTTAACAAATAATTCGATCGGTACTGGTACATTAGCATATGACTGGAATTTTCATGTTGGTGATATAAAAAATTCTCCTGTTACAAATCTTATTGGAAATTATGGCTCATCAGTTGCAAGTTCATTTGGTACAGAAATTTTAAATGATAACGGAAATTTTTATCTTTTTGTACAGAGTAATACTGGGTCATTAGTTCGGTATGACTTTGGAACATCGATTAATAATTCACCCGTTGAAAATATTCTTGGTAACATAGATGGATTATTAGGTTCAGCTGGAGATATTAGATTTCTAAAAGACTCAACCAATTGGTATGCTTTTGTAAATTGCTGGAACAATAGGATTGTAAAATTAACTTTTGGCACTTCGCTTTCGAATATCCCTACGGCTTATGATTTAAACTTAACAAATAATAGCTTAAACTTTCCTTATCACCTTACAGCAGCATATGACGGTGTTAATTATTTTATTCTTTGCGCAAACCTTAATAACTCAACCGTTACTGTTGCCGACCTTGGAAATTCAATGACCAATACAAATGCGACTTGTACGAATTTTCCAATTAATCCAAGCAGCTTTCCAACAGGGATAAGTGTTTCTGTTGACTGCGACCAATGGTATGGATTTGTAACATATTCTGGAAGTATAGCAATTAGTCAAGTAAACTTTGGCACTTTGCTTTCAAACCAAACACCAACAGTTACTGACTTAACTTTAAATGGATCTGTAGGAACATTAAGAGAGATCGAAACATTTAGAGAAGGTGGCAATTGGTATGGAATAATAAACTCAATAAGCGGTGCGTCTGCCTCCATACTTTCTTTTGGAAAAAATTTAGGTAATCTAAATGTAGATGTAAATAACCTTGGAAACATTGGCGCATTATCTGCTGGAGATAATATTTTTACCATAAATACCCTTGCTTCTGACTTAACAATGATTTCCGTAAATTCAAATAACGGAAACATAACAAAAATTAATTTTCCTGATATTGGCACGATAACACCATCAACCTCAAATTTACCTTCACCTACTATAACATTATCGGGTTCTGGCTGGACAAAATTAAGTCTTAAAGTTACTGATCAATCCAATGGCTTTGAAAATGTATTAGAGGATAGTGTTTATATTAATCCCGTACCTTCAATTGCTTTTACAACAAGTTCTGCATGTAAAAATTCTATTGTAACTTTTATCGACAATAGTAGTATTTCACTTGGATCGATTACAAGTAATAATTGGGATTTAGGAGATTTGACAACTCTTGCTGGCGATACAGTAACACATATATATTCGCTAACGGGAGCAGTTACAATTTCTTTAAGCGCTACTAGTGATCATGGTTGTACTTCTTCATATAGTAATATACTAAATATTAGTGATAATCCTAATGCAAATTTTAGTTATACAAATAACTTATGTGCGACATATTTAGTGCCATTTATTGATGGTAGTACTGCATCCATTGGCTCAATAGCATCTTGGGATTGGTCCTTTGGTGATACAAAAACTGACAGTCTTCAAAATCCACTTCATCAATTCGAATTAGATGGAAATTATATTACAAAATTAGTAGTAATACAAACTAACGGTTGTAAAGATTCTATTAGTTTTCCTATCTCAATTATCCCAACACCTAATGCCGACTTTGCAGTTTATAACACGTGTATTACCGAATCTACTTCTTTTATTAATGGCACAACAATTTCCGGATCAAATTTATTGACATATGATTGGAGTTTTGGCGATAACAATAGTTCATCAATAAAAGACCCAATTAATACTTATTCAGGAAGCCCGTCAAATTATTTAGTGCAACTAATTTCAACTGGAAGTAATGGTTGTATTGATACTATTCAAAAAGATATACGCATAGGATCCAAACCAAACCCTTATTTTACAGTTAATAAAGATACCGCTTGTATTGGCAATTTAATAACATTTAGAGATAGTTCTTTTATTTTAATAGGCGATACCATTACAAAATTATTTTGGGATTTTGGAGATAATAGTTATGATTCAACTTCAGCTAATCCATCACATCAATTTAATATTCCAGGAAATTACATTGTAAAATTAACGGCCTTTTCACCTACATATTGCGATTCAACATTCACAAAAAATATTGTAGTTATTAATAGTCCGGTAGCTTCATTTACAACAGCGAATGTTTGTTATGGAGAAAGCACTCCATTTAATGATTTATCCACAACTCCAAATGGTTCGGTCATTGATTCGTGGCATTGGTATTTTGGCGATAGCGATTCGGCTACAACGCAAAATACAAACCACACTTATGCAAGTGCTGGAAATTATAATGTTATTTTAGTTATTACAAATACAGCAGGATGTTATGATTCAGTGGCAAACCCAGTAACAATCCATTCACTTCCGAATACTAATTTCACATTCACCAAGGCATGTACTAATACTGCAATCACCTTTGCTGATAGTAGTAATGTTAACGATGGGGTTATTAATAATTGGCTGTGGAATTTTGGCGATAACAACGGAACTTCAACTTTACAAAACACTTCCTATATTTATTCTAACAGTGCTGTATATCCTGTTACTCTTACTACGACTAGTTCAAATGGTTGTATTGATAGCATAACCAAATACGTTTTAGTTGATAAATCACCAAACTTTTATATTACAGCTAATGATACATGTTTCCATCTTAGCAATAAATTTACTTATATTCCTGTAGGATTACCTTTACCAAATGTAAGTTATTTATGGAATTTTGGCGATGGCACATTTTCGTTTTTAGCGAACCCTATTCATTTGTATTCATCCATTGGTTTATTCCCTGTTACATTAATTATTACTGATTTAAATACAGTATGTAGTACAGTAGTTGTAGATACTGCAAGAACTTTTGGATTACCAATTGCTAATTTTTCTAAAGTAAACAAATGTGTAAATGAGACCTTACAATTAACTGATTTAAGTACTACATCAAGTGGTCAAATATCAAGATGGGAATGGAATTTTTCTTCGCATGGAACATCAAACATTCAAAACCCTTCCATTACTTTAAATGCTTCTGATTCGTTTTTGGTAAAACTTACGGTAGTAACGGATTACGGATGCAAAGATTCAGTAATTAAACCCGTTTCAGTTTATCCATTACCAATAGTTTCATTTACTCCGAGCACCAATTACGGAGGGCTACCACTTTTAGTAAATTTTACGAACACCTCGAGTGCAAATACCTTCAGTTGGAATTTTGGTGATAATAGCCCTTTAGTGAATTTAGCAAATCCAAATCATATATTTACCGACACTGGTAGTTTTAATGTACAACTTATTGCCTATACAACTTTGGGATGTATAGATAGCTCCAACACTCAGATTACGGTTTTAAGTCCAAAACTTGATTTATTACTAGAAGCTGTATCATATACTCAGCTAAATGATTTATGGGAAATAAAAAGCAGGGTTAGAAATATTGGAAATATCGACATTTTAAATTTTGATATAGAAGCACGTCTTGAAAACAAATCCATCATACAAGAAAATTATTCGAATAAAAAAATTATTCCTGGACAATTTATTGATTTCATTTTCAGTTCAAAATTTATTGTTGACAAATATGACAATCCGGATTATTTATGTGTAAAAATTTTAAAAGTAAATGGTCAAATTGATGATAATGCATCTAATGATAATAAATGCATCACAGCAAGTAAAGACTTCCATTTATTTGAACTTTTCCCAAATCCCTTCACTAACTATATTAACCTTGGAATAAATAGCCCAGAGGCACAAAACATATCGATATACTTGTACGGTTTGGATGGAATAAAAGTATTTGAAAAGAAGCAAGTTTCGTTATTAAAAGGTTACAATTCAATTTCGTTGGATGATTTACATTTTCAAAGTGGGTGTTACTTTTTAGAAATTATTGAAAAGCAACAAACTGTTGTTAGAAAAATAATTAGGAATTAATTATTTAATTGAAGCATTGAATGGTAGTGCCTCAGCTTTGGATTTATTAAGCCGCATTAAATTAAATAATGAATGTTTGATTATTGCTAAAAATCTTCTTTCGAATAAGCATAAAGGATAGTTTATTATTCCTTTTACTAAATATCGAAACGCATTTGTTGTTGATCCACTGAGCAGTAAATGTAAAGCAATGTATGTATCAAAATACGCTTCCATTGCTTTACGGTGATTTACGAATGTTTTCTGAACATATTCATCATCGAAGGCATACCCAATAGAAAGATACTTTCTTAATGATAATTTTAATTCATTTGTATTAATTACACTTCGATCTTTATGAAATAAAATTGTTGCAGCAACCCTAGAATCAAAAACTATTGGATAACGTGCTGCTAACCGAAGCCAAAGCTCCCAATCTTCAGATCCAGCTAAATGCCTATTCTCGTTAAACTTATACTGAATAAGAATATCAGTATTAACAAAAACTCCCATGCAACTTAATGGATTTCCCTTTGCAATATAATCAATAAATTCATCTTGCATCCAGGTCATCTTTACAGAATTTCCATTTTGCTTCATTATTTCATAGGCAAGATGGAACCAAGGAATTTCACCATTTTTGTCTAATACTTCCTTCGCATTACTCAAATAATTAGGGTAAAGAAGATCATCGGAATCGCAGAAAGTAACATACTTACCTTTTGCCAATTCAATACCTTTATTTCTTGCAGCGCCACGTTCCCCATTTGATTTTAAAACATATCGAAATTTAGGATCATTAATTAATGATATACCTTCTTTTGTATTATCGGTACTGCCATCATCAATAACAATTACTTCATAATTTATAAAAGTTTGAGACAACGCTGCAATAATTGTTGTTATTACTAAATCTGCTCTATTATAAGTAGGAATAATTATACTAAATAATATCCCTTGGCTATTTTGTCCACCTTCCATTCGCTTCTTTCAAACTCAATTTGAAGTTTTCAAATAATTTGCATCTGACCTAAATATCTCTTGCATTTTTACAGCAATTGTTGCTCTAAATGCTAATTGATTAAAATCAGCTTTATATTTAATTAAATCTCTTCGTATTATTTTTTTTAATTTCCAAGGTATTTGCGATTTAACCCATAGAGCAAATCCATCATTTGTTTCGTTAACAAATTTGTCATCAACTTTTAAATAAAATTGGATCCACTTAATAAAATCACTATTAAATAAATTCTTTGCATTTTGTGATCCTAATTCGTCCAACATCATACTTACAATTCTTGATGACTTCAAGATAGATGCTGGTTCGGAAACAGAAGCTTTATTAGCGATTGAGATTCCTGGAATTAGTTCTTTAACTAAATTAGAGTATAATTTTTTATTAGTTCTCATATTATCTGGAATACACGTAAAAAAATTTACAATGTCATCGTCTAACATAGGATTAAAAACTTCAGCATAAGGGCTAACAAGGTCATGCAATCCAGTAAGTACGAATGGAATTCTGAATTCACGATATAGTCGATCCCTCCACTTCTCAAGCGTTTCGAATTCATCTCGAAAAGTAGATTCAGGATAAATTTGATCTTCAATACCAAAATATGATAATTGACACATATTTGCATTATCTTCCATTAGATTTATATCTATGGAAATTCGAACATCTTGTTCAGATTGACAAGGCAACCAACCAAATGTTTCATCTGCACGAATAATATTATGAATGCCTTTCCGATTCAAATCTTCCCACATATTAAACCCATCCATAAATGAATTAATATGATCTAGTCGACCTTCGCCAGACATTAGAAATCTATTAAAAATTTTATCAAATGATTTTTCTTTAAAATCCGTTACATAATACGAGTGTTCAACCCTTAGCTTTTCAGCTACTTCCTTAGCAATATGAGCGTCGGTTTCTGGTTCATTTAATGCACTAGATAAACCCCAAGTAATGGCAGGGATTTTATGATTGTTTTTATTAAGGTAATAGAGAACAGTTCGAGAGTCATACCCGCCAGATAAAGTTAATGCGGCATCCGACCAAGGCAAATTTATTTTTTTGAATGATTTATCTAACAACTCTTTTAGTGAATCTAAAAGTGCGTCATTTGAAATTGGCAATTTTTCCGACTTGGTACCCCTTATATTGGAAGTAAGTTCCCAACTATTTCTGTTTAACTTAATTTTTTGACCTGCAGCAAGGTGTTTCAGCCTTTTATCCCATGAATATCCTGGACCAATATTTCCACAGGCTAACATCCAAGAAACTGCTTGACTTTCAGGAACAAAACTATTAAGCCACATAATAATAGCTCGCTGAGATCTCGAAACGATAAATTTTTCAGCATCGTGATAATACCAAATTGATCTAGAGGCAGTAAGATTCGTTTGGGCAATACTAAAATCGTCATTAGTAATTATTCGAAAAGAACCATTAAAAGCTGCGTTTTCATTAAATGTCAAATCATCCGCCAACTTTTGAAGTGAACCAGATACCATAGAAAGATTGGAAACAGCAATAGAATTATTTTTTGGAAAGATCGCTAAGACACCCTTTGCATTCGTATTAATTAGATAATCATTCTCCACTTGATTTGCAATCAAAATACCATCACAGATACTTGTAGTTTTATCTTTCAAACCTTGTTCACTACTATGATAAGGCGCTCTAAAAATTGCTAAAAATATTTTTGACATGAATCACACTTTTTTGTCGATCTACAATATTACAAAAAATCGAATAATATAATCTTAAGGAGAAAGAATAAGTTTAATAATAACCAAAAATCTTTTAGTAAAAAAAACTTGAAAATTAGTTTTCAAGGAAAGAAAAAGATATTTAACAGAATCAGATCGAAATTTACCGATAGCGGCTTGCAATGATATGTAAGTCATTCTATAAGAAACAAACAATTTCCATTTATTCCCAATAAAATCATTAATAAGGGCATTGTTTTTTGATAATTCTATGAATTTAAATATTCTTTGTTGCAATTTACCAAAATCTTTTTCATGCATACTTCTTTGAACATGATCTACAACAACAACTGTAGTTTGATTATAATGATAAATTGTATATTTTGATGCAATACTTAGCCAAAGTAAATAATCTTCGCTACCAGCTAATACCCTGTTTTCATTAAATTTATTTTCAACAATTATACTTTGAGGGAAGAATATTGAATTACAACATATAGGATTTTCAATAACTAAGAGTGGATTTAATATTGAAGGAAGAAATCTAGATGGTATTGTAAGATTATTTGATAAATCTCTAAACTCATAATTGAGATGGAAAATCTGCACTACATCTTGTTTAAAAATAATTTCAAAAGCAACTTCCAAATGATTTAATAATAGGTAGTCATCCGAATCAAGAAAGCAAATCCATTTTCCTACAGCCTTCTCAATTCCAAAATTACGAGCAGCTCCACGTTCATTATTCAAAGTTTTAAAATACCTTATTCTGGGATCGATAAATTGTTTAATTAAACTTTCCGTATTATCCGTACTACCATCATCAACAATTATTAGTTCCCAGTCTGATATTGTTTGAGATATAACCGAATTTATAGCAATGGTAATAAATTCACTTCGATTGTACGTAGGAATAACAATAGAAAATAAAGGAGCAATTTTATTCATAAGCGTTAAACGTTTGCATTAATGAGGAATTAATTGAAAAGAGGTTTTTTGTTAAAGTCCTCCCATTTAAAGATAAATGATTACACAAATTTTTATCATGTAATAATAATTTAATAGCTACAAATATTTCGCTACTATTACGATGATTTACCACTAATGTATTTTCTTTATCAATAATAAATTCACTTGCTATTCCAGATTTAGTGAATACTGTAGGCACACTTGCGGCTAACGCTTCAATATACACTTGTCCAAAAGCTTCAGATTGTTCATCTATTGGAACATGAACAAATACATTCATTAAATTATAAAGTGCTGGCATATCCTGTTCAAATTCAATTTCTCGATAATTTTCTGATGGCAATTCATTTAATAATTCTTTAATTTCAGATTTATAATCGCCAATTGAATTTGCTAATACCAGTATTACGTTAGGAAATTCTGTAAGCAGCCTTTTAAAAGCAGGGATTACATATTGAATTCCTTTCCAATGAGTATACCTTGAAACCATTCCTATTACAAATGAATCATCTTTTATAGCATATAATTGTTGTAATCTATTTTTTCTTTGAACAGGAATATTTTCAAAAACAGAAAAATCAAATCCATGATATACTACACTTATTTTATCCTTATCAACCTTTTCATAGTTCACTAAAATAGATTTAATATTCTCAGAAACTGCAATAATTCGAGTAGATTTTTTATTTATCCATTTATCATATTTTACTGCATGTGGGAAGTAATAATGATGATGAGTTGCATGATGACGAGTATGAATTCGTTTTTTTATTCCCATAAACCAACCAAGAGTGATTGAAACAAAAGAAGCATCAAAGAGATGTGCATGAATTAAGTGTGGCTTTTCTTTTTTGAACAAACTATAAATTTTCGAGAAAGCACCTAAAATATTTTTTCTGCTATGGTATTCTATATGAATAGTACGGTATCCGAATTGTTCGCATTTAATTTGTAATGGAGAAACATTTTTGAACATAAAAACGAGAATAGTATCAGGCTTAACCTTATATAGCTCTTTCAAGAAATTTTCAAAAACAATACTTTTCTCAACCAAGGATATTATATAAATCCATTTTTCGTTTTTATAATGAAAAGGTAGAGTTAGAGGATTCATTATTTTTTTAAATTATACCCTTTGTAAATATATAAACCAATTAGTACATGACAGGTTTTAAAATAGACATTATCAAACTTAGTACTATTTGGCCATTTACTAAGAACAATTTGAATTAGTGGATCAAATAAATTTATTACTGAGTAAACTACTCTTTTAAAAATGGTATAATTTAATTTTTTATCAACATAACCAATATCTACGCCATGGCGACGAGTAATAGCATTATTGTATGTACGTTGAAGAAATCCTGATAAATTTGTTTTATCTACTTCATTATGCCTTGCGATAACATTTGGTTCAATATATGAAATAATTCCATGATTTTTTAATCTAACTGAAAAATCATAATCTTCAAATCCTGCTAATGGGAAAGAATCGTCATATCCATTAATTTGGTTATAAGAATTGGCAGGAATCAACAATGTTGCACCTGCTACGAAATCAGTTTTGAATAGTTTTTCACTATCCCAAATAGTTCCTTTACACCATCCTTTCATAGTTGTAAATTCTATGTGTTCCAAGAAACGGCCGAAAGGCGTTGAACGTATGTAATTAATTAGGTATTCAGGATATATCCAGTTAAAGTTAAACGCTGATTGGGGAAAAGTTGAATTTAATTTAAAAGCATGTATTATCATTTCTCGAGAAATCCAAATATCATCATCAATGAACCAGAGCAAAGTAGATTTAGCGATAGAAGCTCCATAATTTCTTGCGGCAGCAACGCCATTACCTGTATTTTGCAAAATTTTAATTTTCGAATCGTCAGGATTATAAACATTATTCGTTTTAGAGTCATTAATAACTAGTATTTCAACTTGAAAACCAATGCTAGCTTCCAAAAGATGATTAATAGTCTGCTCTAAGATATCAGATCTATCCTTTGTGGGTATAATAAAAGTGACATCCATATTCGTGTACAAAAATAATATAAATACTAATTAAAAGTGACCTTGATGAATGTTAAAATTTAGAGAAAGAAGACTTATCTTTGCTTTTAAATTTTAAAGAATTCAAATTTACATGGCAGAGTCGTTTAAGGGCAAAATTCTCAGAATCATCAACCCTGTTATTCCAGTTGAAAAAATAGTTCAGGGCATACCAAGGTATTTAAATTTTTGGAAAGATTATAAGAAATACAAAGTACTTTTGGGAGGCGATATTAGTAAAATAACAATTCAGCCATCGATACATGAAAAAGATGAATCCCATGAATTTGATTCTCACTACCAATATCAGCCCTTATGGGCATTAAAAAAAATTGAAAAATTGAATCCTAAAAAACATGTTGATGTTGGATCTCAATTAAATTTCGGATTAACATTATCATTGACTATTCCAGTTGAATTTATTGATCTCAGAAAATTAAATATCAGTTGGCCAAATTATACGATGCTTGTTGGCTCGATACTAAACCTACCATACGAGAAAAATTCTTTAGAGTCTCTAAGTTGTATGCACGTTATAGAACATATAGGCCTAGGAAGATATGGAGATCCTCTGGACCCAAACGGAAGTATTGAAGCTGCTAAAGAATTAAGCAGGGTTGTTAAACAGGGTGGCTCCCTTTTACTTACGACTCCTATAGGGAAGTCGAAAATCGCATTTAACAGTCATAGAATTCACACAACTGTTGAAATAATAAAAATGTTTAGTACTTTAAAACTTATAAATTTTGATGTAATCACAGATGAGGGGAAATATTTAGAAAAAGTTAACCCATATGAATATGATACTTCAAGATACGCATGTGGTTTATTTCATTTTGAAAAAATTTAAAAGATTACTTATTTATTCTATTAACCTTTCCTAAAATAATTTTTAAAAACAAAAAACATAAATTTTTCAGATAACTAAAATTAGATATTTTAAAATTTTTCTTCATCCCTAAAATCGGTATTGAAATGCCTTCTAAAGCGAGATGCCCAGAAATCAAAAACCATTTTACATTTAAATATTTAGACAAAGCTGTATCGTTGTAAAATTCCTTTTTTTGATTTGAAATTTCAATTTTTTTTAAATATAAAAGCAAATCGTTAAGATAAATTTTATTGTTACCGTAATCCGAATATGCAATGCTTGCATGCATTACTTTCTCATTATCAGTTGGGTGAATTCCGATATTATCAAGTAATAAATAATGAACTTGATTTATTGATAATTTTTGCTGGAGACCAAATTTAGTAGAAACTTGATTTTCATGAAATCGATATTTAAGAAGCACTTCAGGAATATTGGCAAAATTTAATACTTTACTTGCACGGGACCATAATTCATAATCTTCGGCGTGTTTAAATTCTTCTTTGAAGAATAAATTATTACTTACAAAGCTTTCTCTCCGAAGAATCATAGTAGGATGCGCCATTGCTGTATGAAACAACATGTGAGCCTTAATTGAATAGTTACTTGTTGGCATTTTCTGAAATCCTTCACGATCGACAACTTCATAGTAAGAACCAGCAGCATCAATATTTGGATTAGCATTCATAAAATCAACTTGCACTTGTATTCTGTTTTCAAAGGCCAAATCATCGGCATCCATCCTAACAATAAATTCACATTGGGAATTTAAGATTCCTTCATTAAGAGAAAATATAAGTCCTTTATTTTCTGAATGTTCAATGATTTTTATTCGATTATCAGAAATTGACTTTAAAATATTAGAGGTAGAATCGGTTGAACCATCATTAATTATTAAAAACTCAAAATTCACAAATGATTGTTTTAAAATACTTTCAACTGCTCCTTTTAAAAACATTTCTGCATTATATGCTGGTAAAAGCACAGTAACATTAGGGAAAGAATTTATTATAGAATTATCCATGAAGCGGGAAAAAGATCTTTAGTATCCTTATTCGTATCGGCAAACCAATTTTTAGGGGCAATAACTTTTTTATTTTTATTAGAATTTAAATATGCTGCCCACCAACTAAAGCTACTATTTGCAATAATATTATGATTGCACTTTTTCATTACGAAAAAATCATAAGAAGTATCTTCATTACTATCAATTACAAAGGCATTTTCAATCAATGCAGCAATTCTATTTCCTTCAAACATATCATCTGAAAAAACAAGTGTTCTTAGCTCAGGATTTTCCTTCTTTAAAAATGTAATTGCATTAAAATAATAGTCATCAGTACAAATTCCATGAATCTTATTAATCTCAGGATTCCATGCATAGTCACCTCTTCTTATATGCAAGGATACTGTTTCGAAAGATTTCAGGATTTGTGAAACATCCTCTTGAATAACTGGTTCAACGACAAAAGTCAAATCAGATAAAACATCATTCACATAATTTTGAAAGAACAATTCACTCTGCCAATAGCCATCTAAAATAATTGGTGATTTTATCTGAAAAAAATTATCATCATAATGAAAGTGCTTTTCAAAATATGTGTGCTTCTGTAGCAAATTTAGCAAATTGATTTTAGTTTCAAATAAGCTTTTAAAAAAGCTTTTCTTAATACTAAAAACGTTTTTTATATCATTCGAATCAAGAACTCTTGCATCAATCTTAAATTTGTCGAGTTCAAAAATTCTATTTGGGCTTTCATTATAAAAAGAAAGATCAAATCCAACATTTGTATTTTTATGAATTGCTAATGCTCTAGCTGCTGCATATTGAAAAAATTGATTTCCTAATCCTCCAGATAGCTTAGCAACAATCATTATTCATTAATTTTAAAGCTACTACATGATATCCAAAACACATTAATTCACTGGATTGATCATCGTTAGCTGCCCATTTTAACAAACATTTATTCAAAACAGAAATTGCGAATTTACCTAGATAATTCAACTTTTTTAGATTATAATTAACAGCAACGTATGGCATTCGGTTAATTTCTTGTGCCATGTAAGAAAAATAATTTCCGTTTGGAGTTATAGAGCTTATATTAAAACCATTTGAAGATAAATGAGATTCATAAAAATAGCGATTGAATCCAGTGCAGAAATGATAAGGAGCGAAATGTGTCATACTACAAAAAGGGGCAGTAATAATCAAAACTCCACCTGGCTTTAAAAGCCTACTAAACTCCCTAATTGCAGAAATAGGATCAGGAATATGTTCAAACACTTCGGTGCATAAAATGGCATCAAATGATTGATCAGGACGTGGAATATTTACAATATCACTTACAATATCCAATTTGCCATAGTCCCATGAATTCATTTGTAGACCATGTTGATCTGAACTTGGATTATAGGCTGCAAAATCTTGAGAAGTATAACTTAAATGGCCGCAAAACTTTTTGTATTGTTGTTCTCCTGCACCCGCATCTAAGATAGAGAAACCAGCAGGAAGTTTCGATAATTGTTCTTGAACCCAATTTATTCTATTTTGCTCGTTTAATGAAACATTCATTTTACATTTATTTCAGATGGTGTGATTCTAATAATATCGTCTTCGATTACTATAAAATAATTTGGATTTAGCGATTGAACTAATTTCTTCAATTCCTCGATGGCAGGGTAATCATTTTCACCATTAAAACAACGTGCATCGTCAACAAGAATCACATGATTAAACTTTGAATTAACTAATACTGCTTTAAGTTCATTCACAATAGGAGTATGTAGATTTCCCTTTGCAGTAAAGCCTTCCGAATAATGTCCATCAAGCCAAAATAAAGCGGAATTTTTAAGCAGCAATACAATTTCATTTAATTTATTTCCACTGTCGCCTTGCAAAAGAAAAACATTTGAATGATTAGCAAAATTCACTTTTGATTTTTCGTACAACTCTTTACTAAGTTCAATGCTATAAATATATTTAAAAAACGGGATTTGTGCTTTCACCATTTTCCCTAGATACGTTCCTGTTTCTATAAAAACATCTAACGAATAATGATTTCTATAAAATTCAATAACTGACTGTTTCAATTCGTGTGGTGGAGGATATACTTTTCCATTAGTAATCCATTCTTTTACAGCATTAGATCTATTGAAAAGAATCTTATGTTTTTTTATAGCTTTTAATATTGGATTCATCCCTTAATTTTTAAATTTTTCAAAAGAATTTTTAATTAATTTAGTTTATTGATTTGAATTTCCATTGGGTTCAAAATTACTCCTACGCCTTTGGTGAATTTAATACTATTTTGATCATTAGCAACTTCATCAGAAATTCGAAGAGAGACTACATTATCGACATAATGAAAAGGCATTAGCCGGGAGGATAAGCCAATAATTAATTTATAGTTCCCTGAACCCAACCATAATAATTTTTCATTAAAAACCGCCTCGTAATTTCCATTATCTAAATCGATTGCTTCACTCCATGAAGTTCTTAACCCAACATCTTCATTAGTCAGAATTCCTAAAGCAACAATCACACCTGGTGTTTTTCGAATCATTTTAAAAAAAACTCTAACCCTCCACGGTTGTCCAACAGAAAAATCATTAAACGGATTTCCATTTTCATCTTCCAATTTAACAAGATATGCAAATCCTGGTAATTCGTTCGTAATATTTACATCTATATCAAACGATGTTTGAATATCATCAAAAATTGAGGAATATCTATCAACAGCAGTACTGATTGATCCTTCATATTCAAGTTGTCCGTTTCGTAAAAGAATCCCTTTAGAACATAATTTTTTTACGGCTGCCATATTATGACTAACGAACAAAATAGTTCTACCACTTTTACTAACTTCCTCCATTTGGCGCAAACATTTCTTTTGGAACTCCATATCACCAACAGCCAATACTTCATCGATAACCAAAATTTCTGGCTCCAAAAAGGCGGCTACAGCAAAGGCGAGTCGTAATTGCATGCCACTTGAATAATGTTTCAAGGGGGTATCTAAAAACTGCTCTACACCTGAGAAATCAACAATTTCATCGAACTTTAGGGAAATCTCCGAGCGTTTCATTCCAAGAATAGATCCATTCAAATAAATATTTTCGCGACCAGAAAGTTCTGGATGAAAACCGGTACCTACCTCTAATAAACTTGCGATTCGACCTCTAACAGTAATAGAACCAGAAGTAGGTGGAGTTATTTTAGAAAGAATCTTCAATAAAGTTGACTTTCCCGCCCCGTTCTTTCCTATTAAACCTATTGTATCACCTGGTTGAACGTCAAAAGAAACATCGTTAAGAGCAAAAAACTCCTTTTTTGAGGAAGCGGAGAATGGACTTAAAATAGATGTTACCTTATCTCTTAAACTAAGATAAGGCTTACGTTGAACAGAAATGTGAAACATTTTGGAGACATTTCGAATCTCCAGGATAGGCTTCATAATATTTTAAAGAAGTTTTTAATTAAGATGTCAAAAATAAGAAGAAAAGGAAAGCGAAAAGACATATTGAAATTGGTATAATTCAAATTATCCATTTAGCTATACAATTGAAGACAAGAGATTAAGCCAAATCAGCGAAATATGCTTCGGTTCGTCTGAAATAATAAACGCCAAATAAAAGCATTAAAATCGAAATTACGAAACTAAGAAAGACAACTTTGAAATCAGGAATTTGCCCGCTTAACGAACTTCTAAATAATTCAATTGCGCCAGATAAGGGATTTAATGACAATAAAAATTCCAAATTTTTATTGTCCACCATATTAATTGGATAAATAACAGGAGTGATGAATAATAGAAATTGAATTAAAAAAGGAATTACGTACCTAAAATCTCTGTATTTAATATTCAGTGCGGCTAATAGGCATCCTGGTCCAAAAGTGGCAAGGGCAACTAATAACATACCGCAAATCGAACTTGCAACAAAATATAATAGATTAACCTTTACCGAATACCAAAACAAGACTCCAATAAAAACCAAAAAAGCCATAAAGAAATCAAAGAGTGAAACTAAAACGGAGGAAAGAGGAATTATTAATCGTGGGAAGTAAATTTTTTTTATAATATTTGCATTGCTTACCATACTATTTGCTGCTGCGGTTAAACCAGTAGAAAAAATATTCCATAATAGCAAACCAGCCATAACAAATACAGGGTAGGGAAGGTTACCAGAAGGGATTTTTAATGCTTTTCCGAAAAACAACGAAAACACTAAAGTTAGCATAAGCGGCTGTAATACAGCCCAAGCAAAGCCTAATAATGTTTGTTTGTACTTTACTTTAATATCTCTCCAAGTAAAAAAATAAAAAAGCTCAGTATACGACAGCAACTCCTTAATGCCTAGGTTAATTCGCGTTCGTGGTTCAATCTTAAATTCCATGTGTATCTATCCAGTTAAGGAACTTAATTATCAGAATTTCCTATTAACTTTGCAAAAGTAGTAAAGTTAAAGGAATTTATTACACAAAAACACTAATATAAGTATTAATTTTAGTAAGACAAAAAGGTGAATAAACATATATCTTGTTTGCAATGTAATTCAAAAAGTTTAAAGCCTTTGACTAGATATTCGAAAGCTTACCTTGTTCAATGCAATCAATGCAGTTTTATTTTTTCGGAAAAAATTCCTACTACTTCCGAATTAATTGCACATTACAATACCTATCATAGAGATGATTCAATTTCTTCAATTACATTAAAGAGATATGAAGAACTTACTAGTAACATGAACTATTTCAAAAAAAACAATACATGGTTAGATGTTGGCTGTGGTAATGGTCATTTATTATCTGTTTCAAAAAAAAATGGCTGGGATGCATATGGAGTAGAATTTACTGAAACAGCAGTTGCGATTTCACGTGCTAAAGGAATTACGGTCTATAAAGGTGAATTAGACATTAAAGATTATACTGAAAATAAATTTGATGTTATTACTTTTATAGAAGTTCTTGAACATATCAATAATCCAAATCAGGAACTCAGTGCGTTTAATTATTTACTTAGAAAAGGTGGAGCTTTATATATTACCATTCCAAATTTTAATTCTTTATCAAGATTTCTATTTAAAGAGAAATGGAACATAATTGAATATCCTGAACATTTATGTTACTATACACGGAAATCATTACATAATGCTTTAATAAAAAACGGCTTTGAAAAGATAAGCTTAGTAACAACAGGATTTAGCATGTCAAGATTAGAAATGAGTATTAAAAGTAATGTTGTAAGCAATACGGTGAATTTTAAAGATGAACATTTACGCGATTTAACTGAAAATAAATTATGGGCTAGGTTGAGCAAAAGAATTGTAAATAAGATTTTAAAAATTACAAGTAGCGGAGATACGATAAAAGCACTTTACATAAAAAAATAGCCTTAAAACAGATGTGTGGCATAGCAGGATATTTCGATAACACCCAAAGCACGACTCGTAGTCATTTGGAAAAAATGACCAGAGCAATTAGTCATCGTGGACCAGATGCTGAAGGTTTTTTTATTGAAGGCCCATGTGGTTTAGGGCATCGTAGGCTAAGCGTAATTGACTTGTCGGATAGAGCTAATCAACCGATGATTTCTAATAATGAAAGATACTCAATTATTTATAATGGTGAGGTTTATAATTTTAGAGAAATAGGCGCTAGATTAAGATCACTAGGAAATAATATAAAAGATAATATACAGCTTAAAACATCTAGTGATACAGAAATTGTATTGGAGGCATTTTCTACTTACGGTGTTGATTTTGTGCATCAACTAAATGGCATGTTTGCAATTGCAATATATGATAGGAAATTGGAAGAATTATTTTTATTCCGCGACCGCTTAGGTATAAAACCCCTCTTTTATTATTGGGATACAACTAAGTTTATATTCGGTTCGGAATTAAAGGCGATAAAAGCAAATAAGGATTTAAAGACTGAAATTAGGGAAGAAGCAATACAGGAGTTTCTGCATTTAGGTTACATACCTGCGCCAGGAACAATTTATAAAAACATATTTAAACTTGATAGCGGATGTTACATTAAAGTATCTTCAGAGGGTATTGAAAAAACTAATTACTGGAATATAAGAAATAAAATAAGCACTAATTTAATCACAGATAAAGAACAGGCATTAGTTAAATTATCCGATGTAATAATTAGTTCTGTGCAATATCAATTGAAAAGCGATGTTCCATTTGGAGTATTTTTGAGTGGTGGAATAGACTCCAGCTTGATTACAGCACAAGCTGTTGGATTGTCAAGTGTAAAGGTTAAAACCTTTTCAATTGGGTTTGAAGAAAATAGTCATAATGAATCTGAGTACGCAAAAGCTGTTGCCCAATATTTAGGCACTGAACATCATGAATTTATAGTTTCATATAAAGATGCGATTCGACTAATTGATGATGTGCTAGAAATATATGATGAACCATTCGCAGATTCTTCAGCAATCCCTACAATGCTTGTATCTAAGCTTGCCAAGCAATATGTAACTGTTACACTCTCAGGAGAAGGAGGAGATGAATTATTTTTTGGTTATGGATCCCATCAATGGGCCAGACGGCTTAACAATCCATTACTAAAACATTCACGCCATCTTTTAAGTTCATTATTATCAAAACTTTCTACAAGATATCAAAGAGTTGGAAGACTACTTGATTATTCTGATAACACTGATCTTATCAGTCATATTTTTTCGCAAGAACAATGTTTTTTTTCATCAGGAGAAATTCAATCACTATTAACTAAAGAAAATAAATTCAATTTTGAACTTGCAAGTTGGATCAACGAACCGAATCTGCTGAGTTTATTAACAAATACAAAGAATGGATTAAATTTAAGTTCAAAAGAACGCAAATTAAATGCAATGGAAAAGCAGTCGTTTTTTGATTTAATTTATTATCTTCAAGATGATTTGTTAACGAAAGTGGACAGAGCCAGTATGCAGTATTCATTGGAAACAAGAGTGCCATACTTGGATCATCGTCTAGTGGAACTTGCTATAAATATTGATCCTAAATTAAAATATAAAAATGGTGTATCAAAATATATTTTAAAAGAAATTTTGTATCAATATATTCCAAAGGAAATTTTCCAGAGACCCAAACAAGGTTTTGCAATTCCTCTTAACAAGTGGCTTCACCATGAACTATCTTATTTAATAGAAGAAAATTTATCAGAAGCAGTAGTTAAAAAATATGAAGTAGTAAAATATGAAAAAGTGAAGGAATTAATTTCAGATTTCAACAATGGTATGGATTTTCTTTACAACAGAATTTGGTTATTAATAGTTCTTCATTATTGGTTAAGAAAGAACGAATAAAAAAGATAAATAATTTCAAGAATTTTATAAAAAAGGTTGAAGTTGAATTTTTAATTCATCCCTTTTTATCTTTTCTTCTTTAAGCATAAAATCAATTATATATAAACTAGCAATAAAAAAAGGAATTGCTGGTATCTTATATCGAACAAGACTTCCAAAATTAGAAGTACTTAGTCCTACTGAAAACGAGAAGAATATACTAAACAGTAGAGAAAAAGTTAATAAATGGTGCTTAAAGAAAAAACGGAAGATTCCAATCACTTTAGTTTTCCACAAAACTTTTATTGTGAGAAGAAGAAAAAACAAATTCTCAATACCAGAAAAAAACATAAGAATATTATTTGATTCAAGAATATTAGGGCGAAATAAACCAGCAAATAAAGCCTTGGGAGCCACACTTAAAATTCCTGAAATAGTATTGTCAAAAACCCCAATATCAAATGAACTTCCTTTATAGAAATCAGATTTTAAATCTTGTTGAGTAATAATGGCACGTTCAATAAGTTGATCTGGAGAGAATTTACCTAAAGAAGCTCCCATATAATTAATTAATATAAAGCTAAAAGTAATTGTTACAATTAAGAAGATTGGAGCAATAGTATATTTAATAAATTTTCCACTTATTTTTTCAATCATCGCATTCATATACCAAATTAAAGCGCCAGGCAACAAAGCAATATAAATATATGGTTTAACTTTAATGATGACAAACGACGATAAAACTACTATAATTAAATTTCTTAAAAACCTTTGATTTTTGATAATCCCCATATAAAAACTATAAGTAAAATAACCTACAGCACTTAAGGTTAAAGTATCTTTTAATATTCCTGACCCCCAAAAAAGTACTGAAGGGATAAAGAAAATGGCAATTGCCATATGCTTTGATAATTTCGGGAACTCCAACAAATAAACTTTGAACAAATTCCATATTCCTAAAAAAGAGACCCAGGAAAATATAAGGGTAGTGGCTAAATAACTTCTTAATCCAAAAATCGAACAAACACTTACAATTTGAACTACAAAGGAAGTAGAAGCCTCTCGAAAATAGACTGGATAACCAACTTCTGAATTAAAATAACTTAATTTTTCTACCGTAAGTCCATTAATAATAACATCTAATCCTTTAGCAGGATTAGTAAACAATAAATTATTTACTACCAAACTATCGTTAAAATACTGTATGGTATCACCACCTGTATAATATAAAGTATAAACCAAACAAAGTCCGATTCCTCCTATCATTTTTAAAGTTAAACCAGTAATATAAAATTTGTATTCAGGGAATTTTTCAATATTTCTTTTCTGAATCATTTTTGAAACAAAATAGATGATCCCCAAATAAAATGGGGTTATTATAAAGTCTAAAATTGTTAAAGTATTCATTTAATAAAATTTAGGGACTACAATAATGTCAAAGATATAAGAAACTTAACATTAATACCTTTGAATTAATAATAGATTAGGGAGATTAGTTAATCTTTAAATCGGAATAGGACTTTGGCTTCCAAGGGAGCAATCTGGCATCAATGGAATTAACCTTATATTGTAGTGAGGGCGAAAATAAGTTCGACCTCATTATCGGCAAGATAAATAGCAACAAAACTGCTATTTATCTTGAGATTAAGAAAATAAAAATATTTACCTGCATTAACAATGTAGTTCAATTACTAATTCCGCTACTCGATTTTGTTTTGATTTTAATTAATAATTCAATTGTAATTTCAGGGAATTTCATTGACTTATAGAAGGAGGAACTTAATTCAGTTAAATTGAACTTTTATCAGTAAAATATCACTTATATTTGAATAGTGCTAAGTAACAAGATTGATCAAATATAAAATCAAAAAAAATGATTTTAACAACTCGTTTGAAAGAAATTGATTTCTTGCGTGGGATTGCAATTATATTAGTCCTTTTCCGCCATTTTCCTTTTTCCTTCTACACCATTACAATGGGATGGATTGGCGTTGATCTTTTTTTTGTTTTAAGTGGATTTTTAATATCTGGGCTCTTATTCACAGAATACAAAAAAACTGGCAAAATAAAGCCAGGTTTATTTCTAATTCGAAGGGGATTCAAAATCTATCCATTATTCTATCTTTTTATTATAGGAACGATTATTTGTAATATTATTTTAGGCATTGATTTCTCTTCAAATCAATTGATAGGAGAATTAACATTTCTTCAAAATTATATTGGTAGAATTTGGAATCATACATGGTCGTTAGCAGTTGAAGAACATTTTTATATTTCTTTATGCATTTTTCTTTCATGTATAGACCGAAAAAAATTAATAGAGAATCGCACCTTTTTTTACGGAATATCTGGTCTTATTTTTATAGTTTGCTTAACTCTGCGGATTTATACCAATATTAAACATCCTGAACATGATAATTTCTTTGAAACTCATTTGCGAATTGATTCTCTTTTTGCTGGGGTGCTGATTTCACATCTTTACCATTTTGACAGAGAATCGTTACTAAATTTTTCTAACAAATACAGTAAATTTTTCCCAATTGTAATTTTACTTTGCATCTCATTCACTCCCTTTATAGAGCCAGAAGAATCCTTTTTCATAAGAACCATTGGATTTACTTTATTATATATCGCATTTGGACTAATTCTAATTATTACAATTACTAAAAATCAAATTGATTCAAAAATAAGCAAGGTTATTAGTAAACCAATTTTTACTGCTATTCACAATATAGGGTTCTACTCCTACTCTATTTACATTATTCATATGACAATTACAATACTTGTTAAATTACTTGCAGAGAAATACGAAATCAATACACAAATAAAATTTGTTATCTATTTTAGTAGCAGTATCTTTGCAGGCATCTTTATATCTAAATTAATAGAAATCCCATTTCTAAAATTACGAGATCGCTTTTACCCAAAACAAAATGTTGAATAAATTAAAATTAATTTACTGAAATCTTGATACTTTTTTTATCTTATGATGGCATAACAGACCCGCTTGGTCAATCACAGGTATTACCTTACCTTGAGGGATTGTCAAGTAATGGTTTTAAAATTCATATTATTAGTTTTGAAAAGCAAGAACGTTTTATCCAATATGGAAAAACAATTGAAGAAAAATGTAATTTAAAAGGGATAGTTTGGCATCCATTAAAATACACTAAAACACCACCTGTTATTAGTACTATTTTTGATTTGTACAATTTATACCGCACCGCTCATAAACTTAATAAGGTTTTTCATTTTAATTTATTTCATTGTAGGAGCCAACTAACAGCAATGATTGGCATAAGGCTAGCAAAACAAAGTAGTGCAAAAACTATTTTCGATATGCGAGGTTTTTGGGTAGATGAGCGAGTAGAAGGAAACATTTGGAATTTGTCGAATCCAATTTTTAAAATAATTTTTTCTTATCTTAAGAGAAAAGAAAAAAACTTATTTATTGATTCTGATGCTGTAGTTTCTTTAACTAATAAAGCATTACCGTTAATACGAAATATTCAAGAAAAAAAAGTTGAAAATCAAATTGTAAAAGTAATTCCTTGTTGTGTTGATATTGACTTTTTTAATCCGGAAAATATTTCAGCAGTAAGAAAACAGAACTTACGAAAAGAATTAAACATTCCAGAAAATGCATTTGTTTTATCGTATTTAGGTGGTATAGGGACTTGGTATCTTTGCGGAGAAATGTTAGACTTTTTTAAACGGTTATTAATTAAATATCCTGATGCACGTTTTCTTTTTATCACGCAAGAAGATCCTGAAATAATTTTAAAACTAGTTAGAGATCGTAACATTCAATTTGATAAAATAATAATAAAATCTGCTCAGCGAAAAGATGTACCTAGCATGCTAAGCATTAGTAATTCTTCCATTTTCTTTATTAAACCATCCTTCTCAAAGCAAGCGAGCTCACCTACAAAACAAGGCGAAATAATGAGCATGGGAATACCTTTGGTTTGCAATGCAGGAATTGGAGATACCGACCAAATTATTAATGAAACTAGTGCAGGTATTGTATGTAATAATTTTACAAACGATGAATATGATACTGCTATTAATAAATTAAGTTTATTAGATAATAAAGATAATCACTTACGAATCCGAGAAGCTGCCAAAAAATATTTTTCGCTTACAATAGGAGTTAATGCGTATAGAAATATTTACAAAGAATTATTAAATCAAGAATGATGATAAGGTTCATTTCGTAGGATTGTCATTGCACGATAAAGTTGTTCTACAAATATTAATCTAACCATTTGATGTGTAAATGTCATTGAAGATAATGAAATAGACTCCTTTGATCGTTGACGTAAAGTTTCATGGAATCCATATGCTCCTCCAACTACAAAAATTAGATCACCAGTTATGCCAATAAACTTTTTATTCATCCAAACAGCGAATTCTTCTGAGCTAAAAGATTTACCATTTTCATCCAACAAGACCACATAATCTGAGGGCTTTAACTGACCTAGTACCCTTTCAGCTTCTGCTAATTGAGCTTGTTCGCGCCCCTTCCCTTTTGCTGCAGGAACCTCTAACTCCAAATTTTCGAAAGAAATGTACCTAACCAAGCGTTCAGAATAGAGCTTCAATCCAGTTTTAAGCCAAGAATCTTCAGTCCTGTAAAGTTGTATAAATTTAATTTTCAATTAATTATAAATTTTAACTAGTTAATTGTTGATAATCTCATTAACAATAAGGAGTAAATAAGAATATAAGCGACTATAATTGTGTAAAATTGACAAAAGAATCAATATCCTAGTCAAGAAACCGGTTTTTTGGCTTGATTATTGAAAAAAATATTTCCGATAATCTATAAAATGAAAACTACCCTAAAAGCATTAGCACTAATCGTTTTTTTTACGATTTCATCTTTTGCATCCTTAGACATCTTCGAAGAGATTGGAAATTCAATCCGAGCTGGAGATTCAAAATCAATCTCTCGCTATTTTGGAAGTACGGTTGATTTAACAATAATAAGTCAAGAAGAAGTATATAGCAAAGTACAAGCAGAACAAATTTTACGCGATTTCTTTTCAAAAAATACACCTAAAACATTCACAATTATACACAAAGGAGAATCGAAGGAAGGTGCTCGATATGCAATAGGCAGTATGGTAACCACTCAAGGAGAGACTTTCAGAACCTACTTTTATATAAAACAACAAAATGGGAATTCAATACTTCAGGAATTAAGATTAATGAAGGATTAAAAATAGCATGAAATAATTTACTAATATTAGGATCTCTAAATGAGATCCTTTTTTATGATTAAAAAAAACACCCCCTAGAATTATCAACTTTGCAGAAGAGAAATGGAACTAATAGAATTTATTAAAGAAGCATTAAAAGAAGACATTGGAAGTGGCGACCATACATCAATGTCCACCATTCCTAAAGATAAAATTGGTAATGCACATTTATTAGTAAAAGAGGAAGGAATAATTGCTGGAATTGAATTCTCTAAATTGATATTCAACGAAGTTGATCCTACCTTAATACAAAATATAAATGCAATAGATGGTCAAAAGGTATTTAAAGGAGATATTCTTTTTACTGTAAATGGAAGTGTAAGAAATATTTTGAAAGCAGAGCGTTTAGTTTTAAACTGCATGCAACGGATGAGTGGTATTTCAACAACTACCAAAATATATGTAGATTCTGTAGCAGAATTTGGAACAAAAATTCTAGATACCAGGAAAACAACACCTCTAATGCGTCATTTAGAAAAATGGGCTGTTCGAATTGGAGGTGGACATAATCATCGCTTTGGTTTATATGATATGATTTTAATAAAAGATAACCATGTAGACAGTGCTGGAGGAATAGAAGAAGCATTACTAAGTGCAAAAAATTATTTACAAAAAAATAACTTATCATTATCCATAGAAATTGAAACAAGAAATTTAGAAGAAGTTAAACAAGCTCTACATACAGGAATTGCCAACCGAATAATGTTAGATAATTTCCAACCACTACGACTAGAAGAAGCGATAAAAATTATTGATAAAAAAGTAGAAACTGAAGCATCAGGTGGAATTACAATTGATAATATCCGTGAATATGCATCAACAGGCGTTAATTGCATTTCTGTTGGAGCGTTAACTCATTCTGTTAAAAGTTTGGATTTAAGTTTAAAAATATTTTAAATTAAATTGTGAATAAAATTATAATTTTCATTTCGAAATTAGGTCCGGTCAAAAAGACAATTGATATTACTAAAAGCCTTCGATTACCTGGATTTGAAGGTATTCCTTTATTTGATGTAGGCCAATTCTTTTCACAACGATTAAAAGAAGGAGAAATTCAAACAAGAGCAAGGTCAATGGCATTTAGTTTCTTCCTTGCATTGTTTCCTGCCATAATTTTTATTTTTACATTAATACCGTATATTCCAATTCAGAATTTTCAGGATCAACTATTAAGTTTAATACAAGCTCTTTTACCCTCTAGCACTTATGATGCTACGCAAACTACAATTGAAGATATTGTCAAACATCAGCGAGGTGGATTACTTTCGTTCGGATTCCTCTTTGCACTTTATGTTACAGCTGATGGGATACTTGCTTTAATGAAATGGTTTAATAAAAGTTATCATGGATTACAAAACCGATCTGATTGGAGAATGCGACTGATGTCAATAGGAATTACGATTACATTGGCCTTTTTTGTGATTTTATCAATTGCATTAATTCTTTCGAGTGAGGTAGTTTATCATTACCTATCAAAACAACATATACTCACTAACCACATGGATATACTAATTTTACAAATTATGAAGTGGGTAATTTTAATAGCACTTTGCTTTTCTGCAATCTCGATGCTGTATTATTTTGGGCCATCAAAAGTTGATCAATTAAGATTTATTTCTGCAGGATCATCATTAGCGACATTATTACTAGTTATAACTTCATTGGGATTTAACTATTTCATCACCCACTTTAGCAGTTACAATAGAGTATACGGCTCTATTGGCACCTTAATAATTATTTTAATTTGGTTATATATTAATTCGCTGGTACTTCTTGTTGGTTACGAATTAAACAATTCAATAAGAAAGGCTAAAAAACATAAAACTATTTCTCTTCCCATTGAAAAGTAGTATTATTCACGCTTTGTACTTCCTCCCAAAAATTATTGGAGTTTAGTTTTTCAATTACATAACGATTAACGCCTCCATCCCAATCGAAGTAACGTGTCCATTTTAATATACTTCCTACTTCATTTTGCATAACTTGAAGTAGTATTGAAGAATTAATGTTATTTGAAAAGGATTTTATTTCACAAACATTTTGCACTTCAATTTTATAATAATATTCTTGTTGCATTACGTTAGCTTCGTAGTCGGAAAATTCATGAACCATAGAAGGAACGGATGCAATAAAGTCAAAATTCTGTTTGTCAATAGAACGGTATATATTGTACCTATCAACTAAATAAGGATATAAATCTGGCGCTTTCCATTCCGTAAGAACGAATCGATTACTAACCACTGTACTTCGTACAACTTCGATTTTTTGTTGACTGACATCACTAGAAGGATTTGCATCAGTAGTATCACTCCAAGAATCAAAAGAAGTATCACCACAAATTGCTACAGCTTTGATTTTATAAGAATATTCTATTGGACACCATGAAGTAGTATCTGTAAATTGATTTAAACTTGTATCAACTGATCCTATTAATAGATATGGGCCAACTAAATTATCTTGTCTATAAATTTCATATCGTGCAAAAGAACAGCCAATATATGGAGTCCAGTTGATATCAACTTTCATATTTCCAGCAACAGAACTTGCATCCATTGTCGTATGTTCTTTTAATTTGTATTCTGGTTCCCGATAGAGGCAAAAATCAACCGCATTAATTTTATAGGAATAAGTATTTGTTAAAGTATTTACATTAAAATCCTTAAAGACAGGTATATTATTTACTATTGAAACATTATTTTGAAATATCTGAGCGATACTATCATAACTTGAAGTATTTGGATTAAAACGATATACAATATAATAATTCATATCATTTAAATTACATAAATGCCAATTCAACTCCACTTCATGATCATTATTTACTGTTACTCTATTTAAAATAGTTGGAGGAGGAGCATTTTGATCAAAAACAGTAACCAAATCAGGCCAAGTAAAAACAGAAATACAACCACCAGCATTTGTAACAGTGAGTGTCACTGAAAACAATCCATCAGTATTATAAACATGTAAAGGATTTTCAAGATTTGAAGTATCGCCATTGCCAAAATCCCAATGAAACTGAGGATTAAATAGCTCTTCAGAAGTATTATTAAACTGAATAGAGACAGGACTACATCCTTGTGTTTTATCTGTCATAAAACCTGCATTAGGTTGATTATTTACTACGATTGATTGCCCAAATACAAAAGTGTCAGCACAACCGAAAGAATTCTTTGCGATAAGTCTAATGTCATAAATGCCCCCTTGAGTATAAGTATATGTTGGATTAATTCCATAAAGGATGGTACCATCTCCCATAATCCAAATTAGACTATCTGCAACCGTACCACTATTATCGAGATGTACTGTAAATGGTGCGCAACCGCCTAAATCAGCTGTAGTAAAACTTGCTACAATAACAGGTGAAACATTGATTGGAATTGGTAATGTGTAAATTGAAGAACAACCTGATTGATCCATTGTATACAATGAGACTGTATAGCTACCTGAGTCAGAATAAATATGCAGTGGATTCATAACAGAATCAATAGTTCCATCACCGAAATTCCAATTCCATTTTATTGCACCTTGTGAAGAATCAGTAAATGAAATTAACAATGGGGTACATCCACTTAGCGCAGAAACAGTAAAATATGGGACAGCTCCTAGTACTGAAATGTAATTTAATTGTTTGATAGTATCAGCGCATCCGAAACCATTTTCGGCAATTAATTGAACTGAATAAATACCTGGTTTAGAATAAACGTGTGAAGGAAATTGTAAATTTGAATTGCTTCCATCTCCGAAATCCCACGTCCATTTATTGGTGCCGGTAGAGTGATCAGTAAAATTTACAATAAGGGGAACACAACCAACAATACTATCTGCACTAAAACTTGCTTTGGCAGTTCCAACACTAATTAATGAATCAACTTTTAATGTATCATAACATCCACTTGATGATTGAACAACTAGTTGAACATTAAAAAACCCATCGGTTGTATAAGTATGTAAAGGATTTATTTGAGTTGAAGTAATACCATCTCCAAAATTCCAAAACCAAGAAACTGCATTAATTGAAGAATCAACAAATGAAACTGTGAAAGGATTACATCCAGCTGAATCAATAAGATTAAAACTTGAAAGTGTTCCAATAAAACTTGATTTAGAAATAGATTTAGAACATTGATTAATGTCAGTTACTTTTAGAGTAATTGGTCCTGAAGGAGGTTTCAGATAGACATGAACTGGATTTTGTAGATTCGAAGAATCACCATCACCAAAATCCCATTGCCATTTAACTGCATCAGTACTTAAATCAGTGAAAGTTGCTATTGAAGGAATACAATCACTTGTATAGGTGAAACTGAAATCGGGAATTAAATCAGCAACATAAACTAAATTAGGTATTGTGAATGATTTGCTACAAACATTTTTATAAGCTGTTAAAGTTACATCATGATATCCTAAACCTATGTAGGAATACTGTGGACTTTTTGATGTACTCAATCCACCATCCCCAAACGACCACAACCATGTATCGCTATTTATAGAAGTATTTGTAAATTGCACAAAAACTGATTGGCAATTACTAGAAGGAGTCGAAAACAAAAATGAAGGTTCTGGATCAAAAATTTCAATGAGATAATAGAGGTTAAATGTTGTTGGGCAATTATTAATATCATAGGCTACCAATGATACTTGATAAAATCCTGAATCTTGGTACACACATTTCGGATTTCTAATATTAGATACAACTCCATTTCCGAAATCCCAATGATAAGTTGCAAAATTCATGTTCCCAACACTAAAAGATATTGAATCACCAGCACAAGCATGTCGTTTATTTGCAGAGATCGGATTATTAATACTTACGGCGAATGATTTTGCAGTATAAGAACTACAATGATTAGTATCGTTTGCATTTAAACTTATCACATAACTAGCATTAACATTTGGATAAGAAATCGAAGCAGATGGTGTATTAGCAGTAATTCCATTACCAAAATTCCAAAACGAAGAAATCGTTGGCGTATTAGTATTTACATTTACCACAACACCATTGCAAGTATTTTGAGTTAAAATATTAAAATCAGTAATGGGTTTTACAATATGGTAAACATCTGCAAAAACTAGAGTATCTATATTTCCCAATGAATCAGTAGCAATCAAAATCGCATTAAATGCACCGCTATCAACATAAGCATGAAGTGGTGAGAACAATGTTGAAGTTACACCATCACCAAAAATCCATTTAACACTAGCGGAATTATTATAAGGATTATTAAATTGAATTGAGTAAGGTGCGCAATGATAAACAATAGGCTGGGGCAGTATTACTCCTCCTCCCAAAGAACCACTACCAGGGCCAGCTGGTCCGAATTGTACAGGAGGATAATTATAAGTGAATTGACAACTATCATTTCCAATGGTAAGTGAAATATTATAAGGACCTAAACCAGCAAAAGTATGAGTTGGATCAGCAATAAATGCAGAATCACCATCACCAAAAGACCAATGCCACCAAGTTGCATTTGTTGAGTTAGCATGAAATTGTGCATCAATTGGAATAATAGTATCTGTTGCAATAATTGTTGCCCATGCGCCTAAGCCATTAAACTGTACCCCACCATTTACTTGCAATGTTGTAGTACATCCCGAAGGTGTTGTTACTTGCAATGTAATATCGTAGGACCCTGGATTTGAATAAGTATGTAAAGGATTTTGTAAAGTTGAAGTAGCGCCATCGCCAAAACTCCAAATCCAAGAAGCTGCATTTAAAGAGCTATCCTTGAATGTTACAACATAAGGAGGGCAATTACTAACAATATATGAATAATCAGGAACAGCACCGTCAATAATAAATGTTTGAAAGTTACCTATATAATACGAACAACCACCATTTGGCATCCATGTAGTTAATGAAACAGTATAGTTTCCAGGTATTGCATAGGTATGTGAAGGATTTGCAATAGTTGAGGTTGTTCCATCACCGAAATCCCATAACCAAGCTGCAGCACCAGATGCGTCGGCGAAATTTACCGAATGAGGTGCACAGGCTGTAACTGTTGGTGGAGGCGAAAAATTCAAAATTGAACCTGTAACATTTATTAGAGTTGAATAAATTAATGTATCCTTGCAACCTTGCGCATTAGCGGCAACAAGCGAGACTTGATAAGTTCCAATAGAATTATATACATGACTTGGATGTTGCAAAGTTGAAAAGCTTCCATCACCAAAATTCCAATTATAAGCGACTGCTCCAACTGTTGAATTTGCAAAGCTAACAGTTAACGGAAAACAACCAGAAATTACATCAGGTTTAAAAGAAGCAGTAGGGCCATTTACATTAACATAATACCAAACATTTTTTATAACATTAGTGCACCCATTGGGAGAAGTTGCAACTAAAGATGGAATAAAATATCCAACTGAATCATAAACATGTATTGGATTTGTTTGGATGGAAGTAGTTCCATCTCCAAAATCCCAATTCCAAGTATAATTTCCAGTTGAGGAAATATTCGTAAAATTTACGCTTAAAGGTTTGCAACCAGTAAAATTAGTCATAGTAAAATGCGGTTGGGGAGACGCGTCAATTCTTACAGTATCTAAATTAACATATTGAGAACATCCATTTGGATAAACCACAATTAGATGCCCAACAAATACACCAGCAGAATCGTAGTAACAGCCACTATTTTTTGTAAAGGCTGAGTCTCCATTTCCAAACACCCAAAAGGAACTAGAAGAATTTGTTACTGAATTAGTAAACGAAATTGAAAAAGGTGTACATCCAACTGTTGGACCAGAAGTGATAATTGGTAATGGATTACTTAATACATTTATTGCTGAGTTTAAAGTTGCAGTATCTTGACAACCATAACTATTTAAAGTTATAAGTTTAATAGGATAGTTTCCTACGTTTGCATAGGAGTGAGTTGGGTTTTGAATTGCAGAACTATTGCCATCACCAAAACTCCAGCTCCATGCACTTATTGAATTTACCGCGCTTGAAGAGAAATTAAAAACATGTTGCTGATTACATGTCGCCAAAGTATCAACAGTGATTATTGCTAAAGGCTTAGGATTTATTGTTATATATTGTGTTCTCGTTTTAAAATCGGTGCAACCAAATATTTTATTATAAATAATTAGATTCACTGTAAATACTCCTGCAATTGAATAAATATGAGAAGGATTTAAAGAATTAGATTTTGTTCCATCCCCAAAATCCCAAACACAAGAATCATAATTTAATGAATTATTAGTAAATTGAATTGATCCATATCCCTGGCATGCTACTAACGGGCTGGCCGTAAAATTTGAAATAGGTGGCGCAATTACTTGAACTGTTTTGGTACTTGTTGATGTTCCTCCTGAACCATTTGCAATTAATGTTACTGTATAATTTCCTTGAGTTGTATAAACATTACTTGGATTTAATTGAGTTGATGTATTTCCATTTCCAAAATTCCATTGAAAAGTGGTTGCATTTATGGAAGTGTTTGTAAATTGAACATTTAATGGTTGACAACCTTGAATAGAAGAAATAGTAAAAGACGATACCGGCGACTGTGCATTTACCACACAATTACAGATAATAATACAAGTAAACACAAACAGGAATACTTTTAAAGAAATGATTGAAGCGTTTTGCTTCATATAGATATGTATATGCCCTTAATACGAAGTTTGAGTTGAAATGTTCAATTATTCGATACATTTAAGGTACGCTATTGAAATTTTCAAAATGAAACAACTTTATTTATTCATTCTTTTGCAAGGAAATGAGTGATTTTCATTGATTTGTGAAAAATTATACTTTTAATGCCTTTCACTTATAAAAAATAATCTTTAAGGGGAAAGATCTTGTTACCTTTGGCGTTCAATTTTAAATAGCAAGCTATAGATAGTATGGTATCGGAAGAAGAATGGGTTGAAGTTTTTGGGGCTAGGGTACATAATTTAAAGAATGTAGATGTAACATTTCCCCGCAATAAACTAGTTGTAATTACAGGATTAAGTGGTAGTGGTAAAAGTTCTTTAGCTTTTGACACTATTTATGCGGAGGGTCAGCGCAGGTATATGGAAACATTCTCTGCTTATGCTCGTCAGTTTTTAGGGAATATGGAGCGTCCTGATGTAGATAAGATAAAAGGATTAAGTCCTGTAATTTCAATTGAACAAAAAACTACCAATACAAATCCTAGATCTACCGTAGGAACCGTAACTGAAATTTATGATTTCATGCGCTTACTTTTTGCAAGAGCATCCGATGCATATTCCTATCTTACTGGTGAGAAAATGATTCGTATGACCGACGATCAAATATTGGATGTGTTTTTCAAACAATATGATGGTAATAATATTTCATTGCTTGCTCCAGTTGTTAAAGGGCGAAAAGGTCATTATAGAGAATTATTCCAACAAATTGCGCAACAAGGATTTGTAAAAGTTAGAATAGATGGTGTTTTAACAGATATTAAAAGAGGCTTACAAGCAGATCGTTATAAGACTCATGATATTGAAATTGTAGTTGACAGATTAGTAGTCAATGAAGATGCGCGTGTTCGTATTACTGAAAGCATTAAAACCACTTTAAAACAAGGGAAAGGTTCGATGATGGTATTGAATGAACTCGATAATAAGGTTCGTCATTTTAGCCAGCATTTAATGTGTCCTACTACTGGAATATCTTATGATGAACCAGCACCAAATTCTTTTTCATTCAATTCTCCGTATGGAGCTTGTCCAAAATGCAATGGACTAGGAACAATTCCAGAAATTGACATTAAAACAGTAATTCCTGATCTATCTCGAAATATTAAACAAGGCGGCATTGCTCCATTGGGAGATTATAAAGACAACTGGATATATCAACAATTGTCCTTAATTGGAAATAGATTTGGATTCACCCTTACAACTCCAATTCAAGATATTTCAGAAGAAGCAATGAATGTAATTCTTTATGGCTCCAATGAAATATTTACAGTAGATCCAAATTATACTTCAGGATCTGTTAATAGCTATAATTTAAGTTTTGATGGGATTGCAAGTTTCATATCAACGCAACTAGAAGATGAATATACGTCTTCTAAGACTCGCAAATGGGCTCAAAGCTTTATGGCTTATGTAACGTGTACTGATTGCAAAGGATCGCGTTTAAAGCCAGAATCTTTGAATTTTAAATTAGATGGAAAGAACATTGCAGATTTAGCAAATACCGACATTATATCCTTGTATGATTGGAGCCAAACGGTTGAAAAAAATCTCTCTAAAAAACAACAAGTTATTGCAAAAGAGGTATTAAAAGAAATAAACAAACGATTAAAATTTTTACTTGATGTTGGTTTAGATTATCTAACATTAAATAGAAGTTCGAGATCATTATCAGGAGGAGAATCTCAACGAATCCGACTTGCTACTCAGATAGGTTCACAGCTTGTTGGAGTAATGTATATTCTTGATGAACCGAGTATTGGATTACATCAAAGAGATAATACCAGATTAATTAATTCACTAAAAGAATTGAGAGACCTTGGCAATTCAGTGATAGTTGTTGAACATGACCGAGAAACAATTATGGCAGCTGATCATGTTATTGATATTGGTCCTGGCGCAGGAGTTCATGGTGGTAAAATTGTTGCATCGGGAACTCCTGATATGATGATTAAAGCAGATTCATTAACAGGAAAATATTTGTCAGGAGATTTACAAATACGATTTGGTGAACGAAGAAGTGGAAATGGAAATAGCATTAAATTAATGGGCGCTTCGGGAAATAATCTTAAAAATGTTAATGCGGAATTCCCATTAGGAAAATTTATTTGCGTTACAGGAGTATCTGGAAGTGGCAAATCCACATTGATCAATGAAACCCTCTACCCTATTCTTAATCAACATTTTTATCGATCTCAAACACGACCACATCCTTATAAATCAATAAAAGGAATAGAGCATATTGATAAAGTTATTGAAATTGATCAATCACCGATTGGACGAACTCCCCGATCAAATCCTGCAACATATACAGGCGTATTTAGTGATATAAGAAATTTATTTTCACAGATGAATGAAGCCAAAGTTAGAGGCTATCCTCCGGGCTGGTTTTCGTTCAATGTAAAAGGCGGCAGATGTGAAACATGCCAAGGTGCTGGAATGAGAGTTATTGAAATGAATTTTCTTCCTGATGTTAATGTTATGTGTGAAGCATGTAACGGAAAGCGTTATAATCGTGAAATTTTAGATGTTCGTTATCGAGGTAAATCGATTAATGATATTTTGAACATGAGTATTGAACAAGCTGTAGAGTTTTTTGAGAATATGCCTAATATTCTTCACAAGATTAGAACCTTACAAGATGTTGGTTTAGGATACATTACCTTAGGTCAACAGAGCACTACTCTCTCTGGTGGAGAGGCGCAACGCGTTAAACTTGCCACTGAATTATCTAAAAAAGATACAGGAAATACCTTTTATATTTTAGACGAACCGACGACTGGATTACATTTTGAAGATGTAAGAATTTTATTAGAAGTATTAGACAAACTTGTTTTAAAAGGCAATACAGTGCTGGTTATTGAACATAATATGGATGTAATAAAAATGGCTGATCATATTATCGATTTAGGGCCAGAGGGAGGATCGCGAGGAGGTAAAATATTATGCGTAGGAACACCGGAAGAAATAATTAATAATACAGAATCAGTAACAGCCGCTTACCTTCAAAAAGAAATGGCTTTACACAGCCTATAACTTTTTGTAAGGTTTTCCGTAAAAACATCCATAATAAGCTAGAATATGAATTCCGAAGAGGCAAAAATTAGGCAAGCATTTACAGATAAAGATTGGCAAGAAGTAAAAGCACAAGACACATGGCAAATTTTCAAAATAATGGCTGAATTTGTTGAAGGCTTTGAAAAGATGAGTAAGATTGGCCCCTGCGTTTCGATATTTGGGTCTGCTCGAACAGAACCAGACACAAGATATTATAAACTAGCAGAAGATATCGCTCACAAACTTACACTAGAAGGATATGGTGTTATTACTGGCGGTGGCCCAGGTATTATGGAGGCTGCAAATAAAGGAGCTCAAAAGGCTGGAGGCAAGTCGGTAGGCTTAAATATTAAGCTTCCATTTGAACAATCTCCTAACCCCTATATTGATCATGATAAAAGCATAACTTTTGATTACTTTTTCGTAAGAAAGTTGATGTTCATTAAATACGCACAAGGTTTTGTTGTTTTACCAGGCGGATTTGGAACAATGGATGAGCTATTCGAATCAATAACATTAATACAAACTGGGAAAATTGGTAGATTTCCAATTGTAATGGTTGGTAAGGATTATTGGGAAGGTTTAATGGATTGGATTAAAACAACTTTGGTAAACGAAAAATATATTAATCCTGATGATTTAAACTTGTTTACATTAGTTGATACAGCGGAAGAAGCGGTAACCGTTATCGATAATTTTTATAGTAAATACTTACTTAAACCCAACTTTTAATTAAAAATCAAGTAAAATAAAGGGACTTCAAAAGAGTTCCTTTTTTTTTGTGCAAGATTTTTTGATTTTTTTTCCAAAATCAACTAAATATCTTTAATGAAAAAACTTCAGAACGAAGATATGTTGTAACAATTTAAGATTCTTTGAGTATAATAATGAGATAAACTACTCAAATGAAAATTGAACAAAAAAAATGGAGTATTAATTCTGGATGGGAATATATTCGTAGAGATGATCTACAAACTGATGCTTGTAATCTAGTAATTGCATTTGGTAGTAGAAAACTTTTTAGTGATTCAAAATGGTTTGACCAATTTAAAAAAGAATATCCAAATGCCAATATAGTAATGAACACTACATCGGGCGAAATAATAGATACTCAAGTAAATGATGAAACGATATCTATAACAGCAATTCAATTTGAAAAAACAATTTTAAAAACTGCCACCACAAATATCGGATTACTTAAAAACAGCCATGAAGCTGGCAAAGATTTAGCAAGTAAAATAGATTCAAATCTGTTATCAAATATTTTAGTTATTGCAGATGGTCAGAAAGTAAATGGAAGCGAACTGATAAAAGGTCTAGAACAATATTTACCGAAAGATACAATCATTACTGGGGGATTAGCGGGAGATGGAAGTTTATTTCAGAAAACATTAGTAGGCTTAAATAATACACCTACAGAAGGTATGATTGTAGCCATTGCTTTTTATGGCAAAGATCTAAAAATTACTCATGCAAGTAGGGGCGGATGGGATCCATTTGGACCAGAGAGAATGATAACAAAATCGGAAGGCAACATCTTATATGAGTTAGATGGACAACCAGCTTTAGATGTTTACAAAACATATTTAGGAGAGTATTCAAAAGATTTGCCAGGTTCAGCATTACTATTTCCACTTAGCGTAAAAATAAATAACAACGATGAATCTGTGGTAAGAACAATTTTAGCAATTAACGAAGATGAAAAGAGCTTGACATTTGCAGGAAACGTACCTCAAGGACAATATTCAAGATTAATGAAAGCAAATTTTGATAGGTTAATTGAAGGCGCGTCAACAGCAGCTAAAAACAGTATGGAAATTTTAAGTTCCCCTGATTTAGCAATCCTAATTAGTTGTGTTGGCAGAAAATTAGTTCTTAACCAAAGAATAGAAGAAGAAGTTGAAGCAGTTCGTGAGGCATTTGGAATTCATACTGCAATTACTGGTTTTTATTCATATGGTGAGTTTTCTCCCAATGAAGGATTTAAAAAATGCGAATTACATAATCAAACAATGACGATTACCACCTTCAGCGAGCAATAAAATGATAAACAAACTTCTGCAAAAGCAAATCCATAAACACTTAAATTCTGATTATGGTAATGATACCAGTTTAAAATTATTTATTGAAGCCATAAATAACACTTATGATCACATTGAAAAAGATAGGCAACTAATAGAAAGATCGATGGAAATAAGTTCAAATGAATTAACGGCAGCAAATAAAAAATTGAGATGTGAATCAGAAGAAAATAGAATTGCCTTACTAAAACTACAAGAATCACTTCAACTTTTGCAACAAGATTATTCCGAATTAAACAGAAAAGAGAATAAAGATTTAAATATAATTGATATAGCGAATATAATTAAATTAGAAACTGAAAAGAGAAAATACGCAGAGTTAAAACTCAAGGATAATTTGAATAATTTAGAAAAGATAAACAAAGAATTAGACCAATTTGCATACATTGTTTCACATGATTTAAAAGCTCCGTTAAGAGCAATAGCTAGTTTATCAGATTGGATAAAAGAAGACACTTTGGAACTACTATCTGAAGAATCCAAAAAAAACTTGGAATTATTACGTGGAAGAGTTATTCGCATGGAAAATTTAATTAATGGTATTCTGGCTTATACAAAAGCCGGAAAAAACACGACTGAAAAAAAGATAGTAAATCTAAATGACATGTTAAATGATATTATAGACTTACTAAATCCACCAAAGAACATAAAAATTACTCAACCTAAAGATTTACCCTCCTTTGAAACTGAAGCCACCAAACTTCAACAAGTGTTCGCTAATCTTTTAAATAATTCTATAAAATATATGGATAAGCCAAAAGGAGAGATAAATATAGGGTGGATTAGATTAGAGGATAAATTTCAATTTTTTATTGAAGACAATGGACCGGGAATAGAATCAAAATATCATGAAAAAATATTTGTAATATTTCAGACACTTTCAACAAGAGATCAAATTGAAAGCACAGGAATTGGCTTATCCATAGTAAAGAAATTAATTGAAGAACAAGGTGGAAAAATTTGGATTGAATCAATACCTAATAAGGGAACAAAATTTCTTTTTACATGGCCATCAAATATGAACATTTCTAAAAAACAGAATATATGAATACGCTAATAGAAAAACCGCTAAGCATACTTCTTGTTGAAGATGACAGTGTAGATATAATGAATGTACAACGCGCATTTAAAAAAAATAACATTACGAACCCATTGCACTTAGCTTTTAATGGTGTAGAAGCTTTAAATATGTTACGAGGGTTAAATGGGAAACCCAAAATGAATCCTCAACCTAGGGTCATTTTACTAGATATAAACATGCCAAAAATGAATGGTTTAGAGTTTTTAAAAGAATTAAGAAATGATCCTGACCTAAAATCAATTACAGCGTTTATAATGACCACCTCAAATGATGATCAAGATAAGATTGAAGGATATAAATTAAATATTGCAGGATATATTTTAAAACCACTATCATTCGAAAAATTCGTAAATGTAGTATCCATATTAAGTTCATTTTGGAAATTATGTGAACAACCAATTTATAACAAATAAATAAAATAAGATGACAAATATAAAACTTCGAATACTTGTAATTGAAGATCATGCACCTGAAAAAATAATAATTTTAAATGCAATTAGGCAATCAGGATACGAATCAGAAATTAATGTTGCTGAAAATATTGATGAGGCATTAAAGATTAGTTCAAATAATGAATTTGATTGCATTTTTCTAGATTATTATTTTCAAGAAAAAAACGGAATTGATTTTATAAAAACCTATCTATCAAAAGGTGGAACTGGAAGTATAATTATGGTTACAGGGCAAGACGATGTAAACATGGCTGTAGAATGTATGAAATTAGGAGCAATTGATTATTTAACAAAAGATCAAATTACTCCTGCAAGCATAAAAAGAAGTATAAATTATGTAATAAAACTAAAAAACATAATCAGTAATGAAAAAAAATCAGAACAAGCATTACTAGAAAGTGAATTAACGCTAAAAAATATAATCGCTAGATCACCAATAATCATCTTTAACATCAACCAGGAAGGAATAATAACTTTATATAAGGGTAAAGCGGCATCTTTACTTACGATTAGACCTGAAGATGTAATTAACAAATCCATAAATAATTTTAAGAACCAACTCCCAATAAGATTTGAAGATTATAAAGAAGCCTTAAAAGAAATTAATTTGCATTTTAAAACCGAGGCCAATAAAAGGTATTTTGATGTAAATTACATACCGATAAAAAATGAGTTAAAAATTGTAACTGGAATGATGGGAGTTGCAATTGATACTACTTCATTAAAAAATAAAGAAGCTTCCTTATTAAATACAATAGAAATTACGGAAGCCTCAGCTAAAATAAAAGAACAATTTTTAACTAATATGAGTCATGAAATAAGAACACCAATTCATGGTATTATTAGTTTAACACAATTCATATTAAACACAAAACCAAATGAGGAACAAGTTAAATATCTGGAGTTAATACGTAAATCCGCTGATACTTTAAAAGTTATAGTAGATGACATATTAGATCTATCTAAAATTGATGCTGAAAAAATGACATTTGAAGAAATACAATTTAATTTAAAAGACACTATTCAATCTACAGTCGCTTCATTTATACCAAAAACAATTGAAAAGAATATAACTTTAAAAACAGAATTATCGTCATCACTTCCCGAATATTTGATAGGTGATCCAGTTCGTTTAACACAAATAATAAATAATCTACTTGGAAACGCTGTAAAATTTACAGAAAAAGGTGAAATTGCAATTGGCGTATCAGTAAAGGAAAAAAACGAGGAATACATCGTAATTGAGTTACTTTTTAAAGATACAGGTATTGGTATTTCGCCCCAAAAAATCAGCAATATTTTCGATATATTCAGTCAGGCTGAATGCGATACAACGAGAAAATACGGAGGTACTGGACTTGGATTAAATATTTCAAAAAAATTGGTAGAAAAACAAAATGGAACAATAGTAGTAGAAAGTACAATTGGAGAGGGTACACAATTTCTTCTAAACATTCCCTATAAAATATCAAAAGGAACAAACGAAATGAAAAAATCTAATAACATTCAAAAAAATGAATTAATATTAAATCCATCCTTAAATATATTAATAGCTGAGGACAATGATATTAATCGATTCATTATTGAAAAAATGTTAAGAGATTGGGGTGTAAAAATGGATTTTGCTACAACAGGATTGGAAGTAATTGTTAAATTGAAAGAAGCAAAATTCGATTTAATTTTAATGGATGTAGAAATGCCAGATATGAATGGCTACAATGCCACAGAAGCGATACGAATTGATTTTGAAACTCCATTAAGAGATATTCCGATAATTGCTATGACTGGTCATGCCATGCAAGGAGAAAGAGAAAAATGTTTAGGATGCGGAATGAATGATTATATATCAAAACCATTTAAGCCTGAAGAATTAAAAGAAAAAATAAACAATTTAACAAAAAATAAAAGTGAAGTTGCAGCTGAAATAACCCTAGCATTTACAGGAGATTTAAGCGATATTAATAAAAGCCAATCAACAAACGAAAAAATAGAAATTAACCTAAATAAAAGGTTAACAAATCTTGATTTCTTAAAAGAAATTTCAGAAAATAATGATCAATTTTTCCGAGAATTTATACAAATGTTCCTAAATAATACACCTAAATCAATTGAAGACATGAAAGCTGCTCTTGAAAATTCAGATTGGGAAAAATTAAGTCAAGCAGCGCATAAGGCAAAACCTTCTTTCAATTATATTGGATTAAAGGAGTTAAGTCAAACGGCTGGAAAAATTGAAGAATATGCCAAATCATTAACGAGGTTAAATGAAATACCAAGTATGATAACTCATATTGTAGAGACTACCAACATTGCATTCTTAGAATTAGAATCAGAATTACAATCAATCGCATAAATAAAAATAAACAATATGTCAACAGGCAAAATATTTATCATCGAAGATGATGTAATGATAGCGAGCTTAATGAAACAAGTGCTAACTAAATTTGATAAATTTGATGTAACACACTATGAGAATGCTGAAGATTGCATAAAGAATCTTCACGAAAATCCAGATATAGTAATTGTTGATTACAATTTACCTGGAATGGATGGTCTTTTATTAATGGCGAAAATAAAATCATATAATTCACAAGTCATGGTAGTTATTTGCTCTGGCCAAGAGGATGTGCAAGTAGTCGTTAATGCATACCGAAATGGAGCCAATGAATACATTCTTAAAAACGAGAGTATGGTTATTAATTTGGATAATGCAATAACTAACCTAGTGATGAACGTTACCTTACGTAAAGAGGTGGAATTATTACAAGAGCAGATAATTGACAGGCATAAATATTCTAATATCATAGGGAACAGTAATGCAGTATTAAGAGTATTGCGATTAATACAGAAAGTTGAAAACAACAATATGATGGTATTAATTACTGGCTCTAGCGGTACTGGAAAAGAATTAGTTGCAAAGGCTCTGCATTATAATTCAATTCGTTCAAGAAAACCTTTTGTAACTGTTAATATGGGAGCAATTCCAGAAAATTTAATTGAAAGTGAATTGTTCGGACATGAAAAAGGTGCATTTACAGATGCGCGAGAACGTAGAATAGGAAAATTTGAAGAAGCAGATGGAGGAACGATATTCCTTGATGAAATTGGAGAAATGGATTTAGGTTTACAATCGAAATTACTTCGTGTTTTACAAGAAAAAGAAGTTACACGTATAGGAAGTAATAAAACAATGAAACTAGATTTTCGATTAATCGCAGCTACTAATAGAAACCTAGCGATTGAAGTAAAGGAAGGGCGATTCAGAGAAGATTTATTCTATCGAATTCAAGGATTTTTAATTCATTTGCCTCCTTTAAATCAACGTGGAGATGATATAATATTATTGGCAAAACATTTTCTTAAAGAATTTTGTGCGCAAAATAAAATTCCACATATTAGCATATCGAAAGAGGCTTGTAAATTTATGCTAGATTATAACTGGCCAGGAAATATTCGTGAATTAAAAGCTGTTATTGAACGAGCCACTTTAATGGCAGAGAACTCATCTATTACAAGAGAAGATTTAACATTTGTAACGGCATAAATAAAGACGGTTCAATTTAAAATCCCTGTAGAATAAAACCTTAAGGGATTTTTATTTATATACTAACTATTTTTTGACTAAACCGTATATATCATATTCAATACCTAAAAAATAATGAATAAGAAAAATAATAAAGACCGCAAATTCAGCTCATCAATAAATAGAAAATATTACTATGGCACATAAATTAAAGATTAGACAAAGTACTTCATTAATTCAGAAGTTTAAAATTGTTGTTGGAGCAGCATGCATATTAGCGCTAGTAATTTACCTTACTGTTGGAATAAACACTTCAGATGTTGAAGATTCATTAGCTGCACATCGCAATCTAATGGCTAATGATCCAATAAACAATGGGGAAGTTATTACTGGATTTACTTGGGATGAAAACTATCCGCTAAAAGCTGATGTGGGAAACAATGCAATATCAACAAATGGCAATGTAGAATGTATTTCAGGAGGTACAGATAGTTCACTCGGACTAAGTGCTGGAAATACCATGAAAAATATTGACTTAAAAATTAAAGCCACTGAAGACTTAAATGGAGATGGGATTGATATCGCAATTGATTTTAAAAGAATGGAAGAATCAGGAGACTTTTTTACTAGAGGCAATCAATTTAATTTTGGTATGAAAGATGGTAAAATTTCGATTCGTTATAAATTAACTGCACCTAACGGTAAATCATACGCTGTAAATGAACAAACAAATTATGAAATTCCAGAAGACAATGAATTTAGAAATTATAGATTCATCTATAATGCAATAAATGGGAAAGCAGAAATTTTAGTTAATAATGCCACAATATGGACCAATCAAACCATAGCCATGGCTCGATTAACATGGAAAACTGACGAACCAATTATTATAGGAAATGGAATGAATGGAAGTGGAAAAGCAATTCCAATTTTTGATAACCTTATTATCCGTAAAACAGGCAGTACCAGTAGTGCACCAATGGAACTATTAAGTTTCTCGGCTGAACTAAAAGGTTTTGAAGTATTAATTAACTGGAATACAAGCAAGGAAATGGGTACTGATTTCTTCAAAATAGAAAGAAGTACCGATACAAAGACATACGAAGAAATTGGAAGAGTTAAAGCCGCAGAACAATCCTTATCACTTAAGGCTTATGCACTTATAGATCAAAAACCTATAATTGGAGTAAGTTATTATAGATTAGCCTTAGGAAATAATACGGCAAAGTCTATTTGGATGCCTGTAATTGCCTTTAGATTAAAACCAGAAATGCTACAAGCCGCCGCATCTTCAAATCCTGGAACTACGATTATAGAAAAGTAGAAAATTTAGAATAAATTTAGAATAAAAAAACACCGATATTTAAAAAATATCGGTGTTTTTTTATTCTAAATTATTAATATAGTTTTGCAAACTAATATAAAAATATTGCTATGGGCATGATTAAAGAATTTAAAGATTTCGCAATGCGCGGTAATCTTGTTGACTTCGCTGTAGGCGTAGTTGTTGGAGGGGCTTTTGGAAAGGTAACCTCTGCATTTGTTGATGGACTTATTATGCCTATTGTTGGTAAAATAATTGGCGGGGCAGATTTTTCGGATTTAAAATATAAAATACAAGATGGGAGTAAAGAAGTTATGGATGCAACAGGCACAATAACTACTAAATCAGTTCCAGAAGTTTTTATTAGCTATGGTGCATTTTTTACAACTGTAATCGACTTTGTAATAGTAGCATTCGTTATGTTTATGGTAATTAAAGCAATGAACAAAATGAAAGAAAAACAAGCTGAAATTCCAGCAGCTCCTGAAGCTCCTACTAAAGAAGAATCACTGTTAACTGAAATTCGTGATCTATTAAAAAAATAAATTTATGAAAAAAATTATACTTGCATTTACAACATTAATAATAGCAGTGAATATTGGTAATGCTCAAACAACTGCGCCAAATGATACTATTTGGAAAAAAGGTGGATTGACATCACTAAACTTTAATCAAGTAGGACTAAGTAATTGGGCTGCTGGTGGAGATAATTCTGTTTCGTTTAACGCCTTAGTATTAGGATTCGCGAATTACAGTAAAAATAAACTTGCATGGGATAACAGTATAAACTTAGGATATGGAGTAACAAAGCAAGGAGATCAAAAAATTCAAAAAAACGAAGATAAAATTGACTTCACCTCCAAGGCAGGTTATAAGATAAGCAAAACAAAATGGTATTATACTTTTCTTTTCAATTTTAAATCACAATTTGCAGAAGGATTTGTATATCCTAATGATTCGGTTGTTGCCTCAAAATTTGGTGCACCAGCTTATTTTCTTGGATCTATAGGAATGGACTATAAACCGAATGATCATTTCTCAATGTTTATATCTCCAATAACTGCAAAACTAATACTTGTAAATGATCAAAATTTAGCTGATGCAGGTTCCTTCGGAGTTAATAGAGCAGAATACGATAGTGCCTCGGAGAAAATAAAAGATGGTAAAAAGACAAGAGGTGAGTATGGTGCTTACATTAATGCAAAACTTAATAAAGAAATTGCGACAAATGTTACTTTATTTACAAAACTAGAATTATTTAGTAACTATGGCGAAAATCCACAAAACATAGATGTAAATTGGGAAGTACTTCTTGCATTAAAGGTTAACAAGTATATTACAGCAAGCATATATACTCAATTAATTTATGATGATGATACTCCAGTTCCATTGTATACTGGATCAGGATTGGATAAGACACCTAATGGTTTTGGTCCAAGAACTCAATTTAAAGAAGTAATAGGTGTTGGATTCTCTTATAAATTTAATGGTTATACTATTAAATAAAAATTAAAATAATAATAAAATAGAAAAAGCTTGTCATAATGACAAGCTTTTTCTATTTTCGGTAAATGGGATTAACATTATATAAATCATCGGCTGGATCAGGGAAAACATTTACCTTGGTTCGTCTATATCTTGAAAAAGTAATTAAATACCCTAATTTATTTAGAAATATCCTTGCTATAACATTTACAAATAAAGCAACGGAAGAGATGAAAACCCGAATTATAAAAGAGCTAGATACTCTTTCATCAGGTGAAATTTCAGCACATTTAAATTACCTAATTGAAAAAACTAATCTCTCAGAAAATGAAATTCGAATAAATTCTAGATTAGTTTTACTAGCTATATTACATGATTATTCTTCTTTTGCTGTATCTACAATAGATAGCTATTTTCAAGTTCTTGCAAGAACATTAGCACGTGAATTACATTTACCTGCAACCTACGAGATAGAACTTGATATTGATGCTATATGCAATGAAATTGGATTGCAACTTTTATCAGAAGCTGGAAAAGACAAACTTATTACTGATTGGCTAGAAGAGCTGTTACTTGACAAATTAGATCGTGGAAAATCTTGGAGCCTGAAACCAGAATTAGGTATAATCACAAAACAAATCCTCATCAATAATGATGCTAACCGCCAAGCAATAAATTGCAAACCAGAAGTTGTTATACTGCTTATTCAAGAATTAAAAAAAATACGTACAGAGGTAGAGGAAACTTTAAGGAGCATAGGAGAGGTAGCAATTGCTTCAATTGAATCAAATAATTACAGTCTAGAATCATTTTCGTCTGGTAAATTAGGAGCTGTAAATTTTTTCTTTAAAATTTCTAAAAAAACAATTACTTCTAAAAATTATGAATATGGAGCCAAAGTAATCAATGCTATAGCGGATCCAGATAACCTTATCACCAAGCCAAATAAAAAAGATGAAAAATTAGTTTCTATCGCAAATGAAGTTATACACCCTTTACTTTGTCAAGCTGTAGATTTTTATTCCGAGCATAAACTAAAATATCTTTCAGCGTGTGAAGCTTTAAAAATGATTTATTTAGCAGGAATTTCAGGATCATTAAATGAAAAAATAAAACATTTTCGTGATGAATTTCATTTGTTTTTATTATCAGATACTACGCGCATGCTTCGTGAAATGGTACGTGATAATGATGCACCATTTATGTTTGAAAAAACTGGAAATGTATATCGTCATTTATTTATTGATGAATTTCAAGATACTAGTACAGAGCAATGGCAAATATTAAAACCTTTACTAATCAATTCTCTTGGAAACGGTAATGATGTATTACTTGTTGGGGATGCAAAGCAATCAATATATAGATTTCGTGGTGGAAATATGCATTTGTTACTATCTGGTGTAACGAAAGAATTTGCTTCTTTTTCAAGTGTTACAAAAGAATTAAAATTAGATACAAATTATCGTAGTCTTGAAAATATAGTAAAATTTAATAATAAATTTTTTAAATTAGCTGCACAGATTATCAGCACTAAAGATCATGCAGATACTACCCTAATTAATCAGGCTTATAGTGAAGCAGAAGTAACACAACATGTTAAATCAATTGATGCCATTGGAGGCTTCGTAGAATTATACTTCTTCGATTCTCCTGAAAGAAAAAATAAAAAAAATCAAAATACATCTGAAGAAGAGTCTCAAGAAAAGTGGAAACAGAAAGCATTAAATCAACTAGAAATTACAATTGAAGATGCAATTAATAATGGTTATGAATTACGCGACATTACAATACTTGTTCGCACTATTGCTCATGAACAAGAAATTGCATCTTATCTTTTAGCTAAACAAAAATATAGTTTTATAGCTTCAAAATCATTGTTGCTTTCTACAAATAATCAAATTCAATTTATACTAAATTGTATTCGATTACTTCAAAATCATAAAGATGAATTTTTGCATTGCGAAATAAATTACTTTATTAATGAAGAAGTTTTAAAGAATAAATATGATATTCCGTTTACATCAGATAAACAATATAGAGATGTTGAAAGTTGGGCAAACGAAATTCTAATTCCTAAACGTAAATCACTTTTAGCTTTACCTATTGATCTAGCCTATTATCAAATATTGCAATTAAGTGGATTACAAAAATCCGATCCTTTTATAGATAACTTCACAGATATAGTATTAAGTTATATTTCAACGAATGGGGCGGGGATTTTTGAATTTCTCAAATGGTGGGACGAAAATATTGAAACAAAAAAATGGAGTGTCGAGATTCCTCATGTCACAAATGCCATTCGGATCATTACTATCCATAAATCGAAAGGACTACAATTTCCGATTGTTATAATTCCATTTGCTGATTGGTCAATAATGCCAAAACCTGATTCAGTACTTTGGGCGGGTTCAGAGGCGCCACCATATAATGAAATTGAGAAGATTCCACTAAAAGCCACAAGTGGATTATTAAATACCGTATTCGCAGCAGATTACATAGCAGAATGTAAAGAAAATTATCTAGATAATTTAAACTCGTTATATGTTGCATTTACAAGAGCCGAAAATCAATTACATATTTTTGGATCAAATAAGGCGAATAGAGATAATGTTGGATCTCTATTGTTAGAAGCGCTAGGATCAGATGAAGAATGGGGCCAATTAATAGCCAATGATGATTTAAATCATATTTCAATTGGAGAATTGACAACGCCCAAAATCAATAATTCTGAAATAAATAAAAACACACTTTACTCTCCGATATCAAAGTCCCCTGAAGAAATAAATATATCAGCAAATAAAAGCGCTTACATTCCAAAATTACGTGCGCATTATGAATCTGAACAAATAATTTTTGGTAATTATGTTCATGAAATTTTATCACAAATAAAATCAAAAAAAGATATACCATTTGCTATACACAGATTAAATGTAACTGAACAATTATATTCGGAACAAAGCCTATTGGCTCAGTTAAAACACACTACAGAACAGGTTTGGGATTTAATGGAATTAAAAGGTTGGAATGATGCGTCTTATCTAATTAAAAAAGAACCAGATTTATGTGATGAAAATGGTGCAAGTCATCGTCCAGACAGGGTTCTAATAAAAAATAAAAAAGCAATTGTTATTGATTTCAAAACCGGGGTTGCTGACGAAGATTATAAGGATCAAGTTAGAGCATATTGCGAATTAATAAAAAACACCGGAATTACTGAAACAGAAGGGTACCTGATTTATACCACAAGTAATGTAATAGAGCAAGTTTTGATGGCCGTTTAAAATCACTCAGTATTAAAGTGTTAGAATACTAAATTTTGAATTGATTTCAAGCAATAAAAACCTAAGACTTCATTACATTTGCATCTTAAAAGATTTTAAATATTAGCGATGTCAAACGGAATATACAATATGCCAGTGGCAATAAATGAGCCTGTACTCAATTATGCACCCGGTAGTCCTGAAAGAAAATCATTAAAATTGGCGTTAACAGCAATGCGAAACGAAGTTATCGAAGTGCCAATGTACATTGATGGTAAGGCTGTTCATACTGATAAGAAAGGGGACTTGCGTCCACCACATGATCACAAACATTTGTTAGGTCGTTACTCGATAGGTGATGCTACACATGTTACGATGGCTATTAATGCTGCTTTAAAAGCTCGTGAACATTGGGCAAATATGGATTGGGAACAAAGAGCATCTATATTTCTGAAGGCTGCTGAACTTCTTGCAGGTCCATACCGAGCAAAAATCAATGGAGCAACCATGCTTGGACAAAGTAAAAATGCATATCAAGCAGAGATTGATGCAGCGTGTGAGATGATAGATTTTCTTCGTTTCAACGTTCAATATGCGCGTGAAATTTATATGCAACAGCCAATATCATCTAAAGGAGTTTATAATAGAGTTGAGCAACGTCCATTAGAAGGATTTGTATTTGCATTAACTCCATTTAATTTTACTGCGATCGCTGGAAATCTTCCAACATCTGCGGCTTTAATGGGAAATACTGTTGTTTGGAAACCTGCATTCACCCAAATTTATGCTGTACAAGTTTTGATGGAAGTATTTATGGAAGCTGGATTACCAGCGGGTGTAATTAATTTAGTTTTTGTGGCAGGAAGTACTGCTGGTGATGTAATTTTAAATCATCCTGATTTTGCAGGTATCCATTTTACAGGTTCCACAGGAGTATTTCAAGGTATCTGGAAAACAATTGGAGAAAATATTGCAAAATATAAATCATATCCCCGTATTGTTGGAGAAACTGGTGGTAAAGATTTCATTATGGCGCATTCATCTGCCAATGCGCAAGAGGTTATTACAGCTTTAAGTAGAGGAGCATTCGAATATCAAGGACAAAAATGTAGTGCCGCTTCACGTGCGTATATCCCAAGTAATTTATGGCCTGTTGTTAAAGATGGATTAATAAAAGATTTGGAAAGTATGAAAATGGGACCTACAGAAGATTTTGAAAATTTTATCAATGCGGTTATCGATGAAAAATCATTTGATAAGATTGCAAAATATATTGATGAAGCTAAGTCAAATCCGAATGTTGAAATAATTACTGGTGGAACTTATGATAAATCGAAAGGATATTTTATTCGTCCTACGGTTATTGTTACAAAAGATCCAAATTATGTAACGATGTGTGAAGAAATATTTGGTCCGGTGTTAACGATATATGTTTACGATGCAAATAAATTTGAAGAGACCTGCGACCTTGTAGACAAAACAGGAACGTATGCATTAACAGGAGCTATTCTTTCGAAAGATCGTTATGCTGTAGAACTTGCATTAAAAAAATTAGTTCATGCTGCAGGAAATTTTTATATCAATGATAAATGCACTGGTGCTGTTGTTGGTCAACAACCATTTGGAGGAGCGCGTGCTTCAGGAACAAACGATAAAGCAGGATCCATGATTAATTTATTGCGTTGGGTTTCTCCTCGTACAATCAAAGAAACATTTGTACCGGCTACTGATTATAGATATCCTTTTTTGGATAAAGAATAAATCAATTGTTTAATATACCAATTTGCTAATATGCCAATGGGGATTTGAATTGATAAACGATTTCAAATCCCCATTTCATTTTAACATATAACAATGAATATCTTCCTGATTTATTAACGTATCTGCATCTTCTCTGTACTCTCGGTCAACTTTAAGAAAAAATCTTCTAACTGTCGTCGAGATTCAATAGCATATACAGAAAAACCATTTTCAATTAGGAAAATATTTAACAACGGAATTTGATCAAGGTGTAATTGAAAAGTTAATCCTTCCTCATTACGTTCTTTAAATTGTACTTTCCAAGCAGAATTGTTAATTGCAATTATTGCTTCTTCAATTTTATCAGTTTTGATTGTGACCACTCGATCATTATCATGTAAAATAGTTTTTAACTCTCCTTGAGCAACTGTAACACCCTTATTAATAATTGCTAGACGATTTGCTATTAACTCAAGCTCAGATAATATATGTGAAGAAAGAAAGATTGTTTTATTTTGATCTTTGCTTAGAAATAAAATCAAATTGCGAATATCAATTATTCCTTGTGGATCCAACCCCGTTGTTGGTTCATCTAAAATAATTAATTCGGGATCATGTATCAATGCTTGCGCCAACCCTAAGCGTTGCTTCATACCATGAGAATAGGTTTTAACAAGATCATCTCCCCTACTCTTCAATCCCACAAATTCTAAAAGCTCAGAAATTTTATTTTTCTTAAGTGTTAATCCACTAAGATTAGCTAGTAATTCTAAATTTTTCTTTGCTGATAAATAATTATAAAAATCTGGTTTCTCAACTATACAACCAACTCTTCGCAAAATAGAACTTCGGTGCGTAGATAAATCTTCATTAAAAATTTTAATTGTTCCATCTGTTGGTTTTATTAATGAAACTAACATCCGAATTGTAGTACTTTTTCCAGCACCATTTGGCCCTAAAAATCCGAAAACATCACCTCTGTAAACATCCAAATCAAGACTTTCAACAGCCTTAAAAGAACCGTATGACTTATTCAATCCACGTACTTCGATGATTTTTTCCATATTAACCAACAATTTCTTCGTCGAATGGATCAACTGCCGCACTAAAAAATTTTAACAACTTTCCATTTTCATCAACAAGGTATTTACAAAAATTCCAAGTAGTTGCTTGTGAATTCCAGCCATTTTGCAGTGGATCACTTAACCAATGATACAATGGATGCATTCCATCACCTTTAACAGTTATTTTAGAAAACATAGGAAATGTAAAATGATATTTTGAGTCACAAAAAGCTAAGATCTCTTCTTCACTCCCTGGTTCTTGCCCACCAAAATCATTACTTGGAAAACCAAGAACAACAAATCCTTTCTCTTTATCCATGAATAATTCTTGCAACTGAACATATTGGTGTGTATAACCACATTCAGAAGCTGAATTTACAATTAACAATTTTTTACCCTTATAAATTGAAAGATTAGTTTCTTTACCATCAATAGTATTTACTTTAATATCATAAATTGATGTTAATGGGTTATTAATTGCTGGAGCAGATAAATATACTTTTTTAGACATTTTTTTTAGAATTGGATAAAACAAATCTTTTAGAAATTCGGGAATTGGAAGTGACATAGTAATTTAACAAAGTTGATAGATAAAGGTTTACAAAATTACTTGTTATTTTATTTTTGAAGTCAAACATTGAAAGAAGAGGACCCTTTAATTTAAAATTAATACTAATAAATCAGAAGGATATATGATTAAGCGACAATTTTTTCGAAATCAAATGAACGAAGGAATTCAATACTATTATGAATATCAGGATAAAGCACACGATCTTTTTCAACAATGGGAATTTCTTTTCGATATGCAGTTAGAATCGACTCAAGCTTTGCAGAAGTTTTTAAGGGCTTACGAAAGTGTAATGCTTGAGATGCATTCATCAACTCAATAGCCAGAATTTTTTCTAAATTATTTACAACGCGATATAATTTGGTAGCAGCATTTGATCCCATACTCACATGATCTTCTTGTCCGTTTGATGAAACAATAGAATCAACAGAAGCTGGAGTACATAATTGTTTATTCTGACTTACAATAGAAGCAGCAGTATACTGTGGAATCATAAATCCAGAATCTAATCCTGGATTTGCAACTAAAAATGCAGGTAATCCTCTTAAACCACTTATCAATTGATAGGTTCTACGTTCGCTGATACTTCCTAATTCAGCTAGAGCAATTGCAAGAAAATCTAATGGCAATGCTAATGGTTGTCCGTGAAAATTTCCGGCTGAAATAATTAAATCTTCATCAGGAAATATTGTTGGGTTATCAGTAACAGAATTAATTTCTGTTGTAAAAGATTTCGCTATAAATTCAATTGCATCTTTGGATGCGCCATGTACTTGTGGAATACAACGAAACGCATAAGGATCTTGTACGTGTGCTTTTGGATGAGCAATCAATTCACTTCCACTTAATAATTCACGAAAACGTTTAGCTGTTTGTATTTGTCCTGCATGCGGACGAATAGCATGAATCAATTCATGAAATGGTTCAATACGTCCGTCAAATCCTTCAAGTGATAAAGCGCCTACGATGTCTGAGATTCTTTCTAAACGCTTAGCTTGAAGAATTGACCAAACAGAATACGCACTCATAAATTGTGTTCCATTTAACAATGCCAAACCTTCTTTTGAACGCAATTGAACAGGTTGAAGATTAAATTTCTTTAATGCTGCTGCTCCAGACATTTTCACACCATTAACTGTGACTTCTCCTAAACCAATTAACGGCAAACAAAGATGAGCTAATGGTGCTAAATCACCTGATGCGCCTAATGATCCTTGCTCATAAATTACAGGAAGAATATCATTATTAAAAAACTCAATAAGCAATTTTACAGTTTCAACTTGCACACCAGAATTTCCATAAGACATTCCTTGTATTTTCAAAAACAACATCAACTTTACAATTTCTGCTGGGACCTCCTCACCTACTCCACATGCATGCGACATCATTAAATTCACTTGCAACTGACCAAGATCTTCTTTTGAAATAGATTTGTTATACAATGAACCAAAACCTGTATTGATACCATAGTAAATAGAATCGTTACCTTCTAACTTTTTATCTAAGTAATTCCTACACTTTGCGACTTTATTTACCGCCTCTTCACTTAATTTTAACTTACCATTAGATTTTAAAATAGCATTAATAGTATCAAAAGAAATGGAAGAAGAAGAAATTGAATGTGTCATTGCTTTAAACTTAATCTAATAATTTGATTTGGTTAAATTTTACTTAATATAATTTACTAATTCATGAATGGAGATTGATTCCTTTTGTCCAGAACGAATATCTTTAATTGTAACTTCGTTAGCATTTAAATTTGAACCTGCTAAAATTATTACATAAGGAATTTTTCGAGCTTCAGCATAATCCATTTGTTTAGCAAATTTTTTTGTTTCATCTGGATAAAGTTCAGCTGAAATTCCTGCATCACGAATTTTCTTCAAAATCAATAATGCAAATGAAATATCTTCTGCATAATCAACAATCAATAATTTCGTTGTTGACTCTGCTTCAGCTGGAAAAAGATTTGCATCTTCTAAAACATCATAAATACGATCTGCTCCAAAAGAAATTCCAACACCTGACATGTTTGGTAAACCAAATATTCCTGTGAGATCATCATATCTTCCTCCGCCACAAACACTACTCGTAAATGTGGATCGATCGTCGGCAACTTTTACTTCGAAAATTGCCCCAGTGTAATAATTTAAACCTCTTGCTAATGTTAAATCAAACTCTAATTTACAATTAGCAAATGTCAGTGCTTTCGTATATCCAAAAATTGTTTCAATTTCTTCTATACCTTTCAAACCAATTGTTGAAGTAGCTAGTAAACCTTTCAGTAATTTTAATTTCTCTTGATCCGTTCCTTCGAATAATAACAAAGGTTCTAATTGAGAAATCGCATTTTCACTTACTCCTTTGGAGAGCAATTCTTCCTTTACCTTGTCAACACCAATTTTATCTAACTTATCAATAGCAACTGTAATGTCGATAATTTTATCGGCTTCTCCAATGATTTCAGCAATTCCTGAAAGTATTTTGCGATTATTCAATTTTACTACCACCTTTAATTTCAAAGCAGAAAAAACATCATCAAACAATTGAATTAACTCCAACTCATTCAACAACGAATTGGAGCCGATCACATCTGCATCACATTGATAAAATTCGCGATATCGTCCCTTCTGTGGTCGATCAGCGCGCCAAACAGGTTGAATTTGATAACGCTTAAAAGGAAATGTAATTTCATTTTGATGCATCACAATATAACGTGCAAACGGGACTGTTAAATCGTAACGCAATGCTTTTTCTGAAATTGAAGAAATTACTTTTTTGGAATCTTTAGTAAACAATAATTCTTGTTCAGCATCTTTCAAGAAATCGCCGGAATTCAGAATTTTAAAAATCAACTTATCACCTTCTTCACCATATTTCCCCAATAAAGTTGCCGAATTCTCCATCGATGGCGTTTCAATAGAAAGAAACCCAAATTTCTTAAATACATCACGAATAGTATCAAAAATATAATTTCGCTTCACCATTTCAATCGGCGAAAAATCTCTTGTCCCTTTAGGTATACTTGGTTTCAATTACAATGAATTATTTAATGAAATTTACAATCTATTATATAGGAGTTTGGAAATAATTTTCAAATTGGCAAATTGGCAAATTTTCAAATTAAGAGGTAGTTAGTTTCTTATATCTAAACTTCTTCATATCATTCCCCCCCACTCGTTTCTTTTTATTCTCTTCGTAATCGGTATATCCTCCTTCGAAATAATACACTTGCGAATCACCTTCGAACGCTAAGATATGCGTACAAACTCTATCTAAAAACCAACGATCGTGACTGATAATTACTGCACATCCTGCAAAGTTTTCTAATGCTTCTTCCAATGCGCGAAGGGTGTTTATATCAATATCATTGGTAGGCTCATCTAATAACAATACATTAGCGCCCATTTTCAATGTCATTGCCAAATGAACACGATTACGTTCTCCACCCGATAACACACTTAATTTTTTTCCTTGATCAACACCGTTGAAATTAAATTTAGAAATATAAGCGCGAGCATTTACCGACTTACCGCCCACAACCATTTGCTCAGTGCCGCCAGAGATAATTTCATAAACTGTTTTATCTGGTAACAAGGAATCATGACTTTGATCTACGTAAGCAGTAACAACTGTTTCACCAACTTTAAATGAACCATTATCAGGATTTTCTTGATTCATGATCATACGAAATAATGTTGTTTTACCAGCGCCATTCGGTCCGATGATTCCAACGATTCCAGCTTGAGGCAATGAGAAACTTAAATTCTCAATTAACAAACGTTCACCGTATCCTTTAGAGATTCCTTCTGCTTCAATTACATTTGTTCCTAAACGTGGTCCTGGAGGAATAAATAATTCTAATTTATCTTCTTTCTCTTTTGTTTCTTCATTCAACATTCGATCATACGCTTGTAAACGTGCTTTCGATTTCGCATGACGAGCCTTTGGAGCCATCTTCACCCATTCTAACTCACGCTCCAATGTTTTCGCACGACGACTTTCTTGCTTTTCTTCTTGTTGTAATCGTTTAGATTTTTGCTCTAACCAACTTGTATAATTTCCTTGGTAAGGAATTCCTTCACCTCGATCTAATTCCAAAATCCATCCTGCCACATTATCTAAGAAATAACGGTCGTGGGTTACCGCAATAACAGTTCCTTTATATTGTGCTAGGTGATGCTCTAACCATTCAACACTTTCAGCATCCAAGTGATTCGTTGGCTCATCTAACAAAAGTATTTCTGGCTCTTGCAAAAGCAATCTGCACAAAGCTAAACGACGACGTTCACCACCTGATAAAACATTAACAGGTGAATCTGGTTCTGGACAACGTAATGCATCCATTGCAACTTCAATTCTGTTATCTAATTCCCAAGCATTTGCTGCATCAATTTTATCCATCAACTCTGCCTGACGATCTATTAACTTCGTCATTTCATCATCCGTTAATGTTTCACCTAGCTTGTTATTTACGGCTTCGTATTCATTCAAAATATCAACAATTGGTTGAACCCCTTCCATCACGATTTCGCGAGCAGTTTTTGTTTCATCCAGTTCAGGTTCCTGCGAAAGATATCCTACCGCATAGCCTGGTGAAAAAACCACGTCGCCTTGAAAGGATTTATCCAAACCTGCAATGATTTTCAGCAAAGATGACTTTCCCGAACCATTCAAACCTAGAATTCCAATCTTAGCTCCATAAAAGAAGCTGAGATAAATATTTTTAAGAACCTGTTTCCCGGGCGCATAGGTTTTACTAACACCCACCATTGAAAAGATAATTTTACGATCGTCTGCCATGTAATATTCCGTTATTAATTTAGACCTTTGAGTCTGGTTTTGTTTAACTTTATTTAAGGATTGCAAAAGTACCCCATTCTAGGCAAACCTGAAAGGGGAAAGAAACGTATTAATAGTATGAAAAATTACCAAATGAAGTCCTTTATGAAATCGATTTGTCTAGCAATAATGACACTACTTTTTGAGTTTACAGTGAATGGCCAAGATTCTAAAATGAGTTTCAAATTAATGCAACTGGTTCAAAACGAGGGCAATTCAAATGAAAAAATCTCTATTTTAGTAAAAGGAAATGTGCCATATATTAAGGAAGAAGTAACTCGAATGGGAGGGCATTTTAAATATTCAGCGGGAAATATTGCATCAGTTACATTATCGATTCCAGCGATTAAAACGCTTTCTAACGACCCAAATATATTCCGGATGGAGGAAGGAAAGATCCAAACGAAGCTTATGAATGATCAAATGCTAATCAATAATAAAATTGATCAAGTACATTCTGGTGTATCCCCACTTACACAAGGCTATGATGGAGAAGGAGTTATAGTTGGAATTATTGATTCAGGTATTGATTTTACACATCCTGACTTTAAAGATTCACTCGGTAATACAAGAATACTTTGGATTTGGGACCATAATTTAGCAGTTGCATCAAATACGCCTCCTAATTATGGATACGGACAAGAATTTTCTGCGGTTGATATAAATGCTGGAAATGCTTCTGCACATGTTGACTACAACGCACACGGAACACACGTTTCAGGGATTGCAGCGAGTAATGGTCGTTCACATAAGGAGTATACAGGGGCTGCACCTAAAGCTGATATTATAGCAGTTTCAATTGATCTTGCTAACTCTCAGATTTCCGATGCCGTAAATTACATTTATGACAAAGCAGATTCAGCAGGTAAACCATGTGTAATTAATATAAGCCTAGGTGATTATTTAGGATCACATGATGGAAAAGATTTACAAGCGCAAACAATGGATTATTTAATAACAGCGAAGGCAGGAAGATCAGTTGTAGCTGCAGCTGGAAATGCGGGTTCAACAACTATCCATATTCAACATAATCTGAGTAATGATACTTTATTCACTTGGTTTTCCAAACCCACGGCAACAAGTACAAATGGAATTTACATAGAGATGTGGGCAGATACTGCAAACTTCAAAAATGTTCAATTTACAATAGGTGCAGATATGACTTCTCCCATTTACGAAGATCGTGGTCAATTAAATTGGATGAGTGTAATTCCAAATCTAAATGTATTACGACAAGATACCTTAAAAAGTATTTCTGGTAATCGTATCGCCTTAGTGCAGAGGGTTAGTCAACGGATTGGAGGAACCTATAGTATGATATATTATATAATTCCTGATTCATTAAATTATTCGTATCGTTTAATGAGTAAAGGAACAGGTAAATTTGATTTATGGAGCTTTGATATGGTGAATACTGCATTACCAGCTCCAAGTGCGTATCCTAACATAACACGCTATGTACTTCCTGATTTAAATCAATCAATTTGCACAAGTTTTCAATGTAGCGATAAGGTGATAACTGTTGGACAATATGTAAACAGAAATAGCTATGTTGATGTAAATGGAAACCTGCAAACATTCCCAACAACAGTTGGACAGTTATCAATTTCATCAAGTAAAGGTCCTACACGTGATGGAAGAATTAAACCCGACATTACAAGTACAGGTGAGGTTACATTGTCCGCATTAAGATTGTCAAGTGTGGGATTTTTTCTAGCTAATCAACCCTATAAGTTAGCTCCTGATTCAATTCACATTCGTGATGGTGGAACTTCATCAGCAGCTCCAGTAGTTGCAGGAACTTGTGCATTATATTTCCAGAAAAATCCAACTGCAACATGGAACGATTATAAAATACGCGTTAAACTTTGCGCAGTACAAGATGCATTTACAGGAACCATTCCTAACAACGATTTTGGTTATGGGAAACTAGATGCCTTAGCAGTGATGGTGGGATGTAACGCTCTTGGAATAAATGAACATTTAACAAATAAACTAAATGTATATCCAAATCCATCAAATGATAAAATCACCATTAATTTTCCAATACATAATAATTCGAAATTAGAAATATATGATGCTATAGGTAAAATAATTAGAAGCATTTCAATTTCGGCCAATCAAGATAAAATAGTAATTGAAAAAGGCAAATTATCTTCTGGATTATATCTTATTTCCTTTACTGATGAAGGAAAAACGATCACCAACCGGATTGTATTTGAGTAAAATTAATTTGAATTTCAGAGGGATGAATAACATAAATGTATTTCATCCCTTTTTTTATGGCCATCTTCATTGAAAAAAAATAAAATATTTATCGAAAATGATCTTGTAATAGTGTATTTGCACAATTTAATCCATAAAACTCATTTATTGTTCTTAGCCATAATGGAGATGTTGATAAGTTAACAGTATTAAACTGAGCAAAGGATTGATGCGAAAGAAATGATAAACAAAAGGAATATAAAATAATTTTAATAGATGTTTTCATAAAAATGGATTTAGGTAGGCTAATTTAGTAAAAAAATAATAAAGTATCCGGAAAGCCATTTATAAAATAATGGGTACTAGTTGTATAATGCAAAAGTAGAATAATCAATAAAGACTATTACTTTTGCACTCATGTTGCAAAAACTCAACCACTACCTTTCCTTAATAAAATTTAGTCACACCCTCTTTGCTTTACCTTTTGCCGCGATTGGCTTTACCTTGGCGGTTACTCAGGAAAATTTTACTTTTAGTTGGATTTTAGCACTTAAGGTAGTTTTATGTATGGTCTTTGCTCGTTCAGCGGCAATGGCGTTTAATCGTTGGGCAGACAGGCATATTGATGCAAAAAATCCACGAACAGCAATTCGAGAAATTCCAGCAGGAGTTATATCACCAAACTCGGCGATATTTTTTGTGATAATTAATTGTTTGGCATTTGTAATTACCACGTATATAATAAATTCAGCATGTTTCTTTTTATCTCCCATTGCATTAGCAGTAATTTTAGGATATAGTTATACAAAACGTTTTACTTCACTATGCCATTTGATCTTGGGATTAGGATTATCATTAGCTCCCATCGGAGCTTGGATTGCAGTAACCGGAAAATTTGCATTATTACCTCTATTATTTTCTTTCGCAGTACTGTGTTGGGTGAGTGGCTTCGATATTATTTATGCACTTCAAGATGAAAACTTTGATCGCTCTCAAGATTTATATTCTATACCAAGAGTTTTTGGAACGGTTAGGTCATTAACACTCTCCAATAATTTACATATTGCAGCTGCTCTCTTTCTTTTTGCAGCAGGGATATCAGGAAATTTTAATTGGATTTATTATGTTGGTTGGATCATTTTCACAAGCTTATTAATCTATCAACACACCTTAGTAAAACCAAATGATTTAAGTAAAGTAAATATCGCATTCGCCACAACAAATGGAATCGCTAGTTTTGTTTTTTCGATTTTTGTGATTACTTCACGATTAATTTAAAAATTATTTCGGAAACTAGAAATAAAAAAATATTTAATAATACTACCAGATTTTACCAAGTATTATTTCTGTTTATGCCATTTCTTTTAATTTCAAACCTTCTTAGGTTAGCCTTTGATCTTGTCGTGCCGTTTCGTATTTTTGAATATTAGCGATACTTATGAATAACTCAACCCAATATACTGACAAGCAACAACTTAGCTTTAACGAGTTTAAAGTTGAAGTTTTAAATGATTACCGAATTGCCAGTGAAAGTCGACAAGCTAGCCTTTTAGGAAGAAAAGAAGTACTTACAGGTAAGGCCAAATTTGGCATTTTTGGAGATGGAAAAGAAGTGGCTCAGCTAGCAATGGCGAAGGCATTTCGAAATGGTGATTTCCGTTCTGGCTATTACCGCGATCAAACTTTTATGTTTGCTGCAGGCTTGTTAACGATACAAGAATTCTTCGCACAACTTTATGCAAATCCTGATGTAAATGCAGAGCCATCTTCAGCTGGTCGCTGTATGAATGGCCACTACTCTACCCGATTGCTTAACGAAGATGGAAGCTGGAAAGATTTAGTAAATCTTAAAAACTCTTCTGCTGATATTTCTCCAACAGGAGGTCAAATGCCAAGGTTAGTTGGGTTGGCATATGCTTCAAAATTATATCGTAGTAATCCAGCTCTTGCCGAAAAAATGAGCGGCTTTACATTGAATGGAAATGAAGTTGCCTTCGGAACAATTGGCGACGCATCAACATCAGAAGGAATTTTCTTTGAAGCTTTTAATGCTGCAGGAGTATTACAAATTCCAATGGCAATGTCGGTATGGGATGATGGATATGGAATTTCAGTTTCTTCTAAATATCAAACTACGAAACAAAATATTTCTGAAATCTTAAAAGGTTTTGAACGTACTGATGAGAAAGAAGGGTATCAAATTTTAACCGCCAACGGTTGGGACTATGTCAACTTAATTGAAATGTATGAAAAAGGTGTTGCAATTTGTCGTGAAAAACACATTCCAACTTTATTCCATATTCGTGAATTAACTCAACCACAAGGTCACTCTACAAGTGGATCACAAGAACGTTATAAATCGAAAGAACGTTTAGCTTGGGAAGAAGAATTTGATTGTATGCGCAAAATGCGTGAGTGGATTCTTGAATCTGCCATTGCAACAACTGATGAGTTAGATCAGATTGAATCTACTGCAAAAAAAACTGTTAACGAGGCAAAACGTCGTGCTTGGGATTCTCAACAAAATGGAATAAAAAATGAATTAGCTGAAGCTGCTACTTTAGTAAATGGATTAGCCAACAAAAGCAGTAACAAAGTTTTTTTTGAAAAATATGCAAACCAACTACTAGAATTAAGTGGGCCAGAACGAAGAGATATTATAGTTGCAGTAAAAAAAGTTTTGCGTTTTGTGAAGGCTGAAAAATTACCTGAACGTGATCAACTAATAATTTGGTTAAATAAATATATGGCGATTAATAAAGATCGTTACGATACTTATCAATATAGCCAAAGTAAATGGAATGCACTTGATGTTAAAGCTGTCCCTGCACTTTATGCTTCCGATGCCCAAATGGTGGATGGTAGAGAAGTACTATTAGCAAATTTCGATACTATATTTTCTCGTCATCCAGAAGTGGTTGCTTTCGGAGAAGATGTTGGTGGAATCGGTGGCGTAAATCAAACCTATGCTGGCTTACAGGAAAAACATGGTGATAATAGAATTATCGATACAGGTATACGCGAGGCAACTATTTTAGGTCAAGGGATTGGATTAGCGCTGAGAGGATTTCGTCCGATTGCGGAAATTCAATATTTGGATTATTTAGCATATGCAATTCAAATCATGAGTGATGATCTTGCTTGCTTGCAGTATCGCACAAAAGGCGGACAAAAAGCACCGTTAATTATTAGTACTCGCGGACACCGTTTAGAAGGCGTTTGGCATTCTGGTTCACCAATGCAATTTATCCTAGGAGCTATTCGTGGAATACATGTTTTAACTCCTCGCAACATGACGCAAGCAGCAGGATTTTACAATACCATTTTAGCATCTGATGAACCCGCATTAGTTATTGAACCGCTGAACGGATATCGTATTAAAGAAAAGCTCCCTTCTAATGTTGGTGATTTCAGAATTCCAATTGGTGTTCCTGAAATTTTGCAAGAAGGAAATGATATTACGATCGTTACTTATGGATCATGTTGCCGAGTTGCTCAGGAAGCGATTCAATATTTAGCAGAGCATAATATTTCTTGCGAATTGATCGATGTTCAATCATTATTACCATTTGATATTCATCATCACATTGCAAAATCAGTTGCAAAAACAAATAAGGTTTTATTTTTTGATGAAGATGTTCCTGGAGGATCCACAGCGTTTATGATGCAACAAGTAATGGAGATTCAAGGGGCGTATAAATTCTTGGATGCAGAACCTAAAACATTAACTGCGAAAGAGCATCGACCTGCGTATGGATCGGATGGAGATTATTTTTCTAAACCAAGTGCGGAAGATGTATTTGACACCGTATATGAAATGATGAATCGATATAATCCTGCCAAATATCAAGCAATATATTAATTGATTTATAATTAAAAATGGCCTTTAACCGAATCACAGAATCAGCATCTAAATATGATCATCTTGAAAAGATGAGTATTCTGGAATTATTAGAAAATATTAATCGTGAAGATAAATCGGTTCCACTTGCTATTGAAAAAGTAATTCCTGCAATTGAAAAACTTGTTGATGCAATTGTATTGCAGTTAAAAATTGGTGGTCGACTTTTTTACATGGGTGCAGGAACAAGTGGTCGACTAGGAATTGTTGATGCTTCTGAATGCCCTCCAACTTTTGGTGTTCCTCAAGGATTAGTGATTGGCATTATCGCTGGTGGTGATTTAGCGATTCGCAAGGCAGTTGAATTCGCCGAAGATGATATCAATCAAGGTTGGAAGGATTTATTAAAATATAATGTAACAAGTGATGATGTAGTAATTGGTATCGCAGCATCGG
>Ga0114969_10000077_pt1 | contig 75532 bp, 78 predicted proteins | sample M_130807_MF_Meta_FD_87316 | JGI IMG/M metagenome (GOLD analysis project Ga0114969, IMG submission 87316) | Freshwater microbial communities from Lake Montjoie, Canada to study carbon cycling - M_130807_MF_MetaG | ecosystem: Environmental > Aquatic > Freshwater > Lake | place: Lake Montjoie... | reverse complement strand
GGGCCGGGGCCGGGGCCGGGGCCGGGGCCGGATGTGCGCGAGGCGGCGTTCGCGCTGCCGACAGGGGTCGTGCTCGCCGGGGATGTGGAAGTGCATCTGCGCGCGAGCGACTTCGTGCGCCACGGGCATGGCTCGGACGATGCGTATCGCGGGGTCGTGCTGCATCTCGTGTGGCAGGACGACCGTGAGCAGGCCGGGACGCCAACCGAACTGTCTGGCGGTGGGCAGGCGAGGACTGTGGCGGTCGCGCCGTTGCTTGGTGGGAGCGTGGCGCGGCTGCGCGCACTCGTCGCGCTCGGGCCAAACGGGGGGACGCCGTGTGCTGACGGCGATGCCAGTGGGCAGCTCGAGACACAGCACTTAGAGACGTTGGCACGCGAGGGGCAGCGACGGTTGGCAGAGCGCACATGGCGGGCGGGTGCGCTGGCAGCGCAGTTCGGATGGATCGAGGCGTGGCGTGTGCTGCTCGAGCGTGCGCTGGTGGCGAGCTCGGGACGGCGTCGCGAGTCGGATGACGAGCGCGCGGTCGTACTCGCTGCGATCGGGCTCGTACTCGGGCCGGAGCCGCTCGCACAGCTCGCGCTACTCGCATCGGAGCGTTCGCCACGTGTCGTGATTGATGCGCTGCGTGCGCAGGTGCTCGGCGACAGCGTGATCGGGGCGGGGCGTGCGGCGGAGCTCGGATGGAACGCAGCATTGCCGCTGCTCGCGACGCTAGCTGCTGCGTATGAGGACGTCGGTCTCGCGCGCGATGTGGCGGCGCTAGTGGAGGCGTGGCCAGCGCCACGGCCGTATGGGCGCACGCTGGCACTGGCTGCGGCGCTGCGTGTGACACCTCGCCGCGCGGTACAGGCGCAGGGCTTGCTGCACACGCAAGACTTGTGGTGTGCCCGTGCTGGATGCGGGCAGTGCCCGTTCTCGCCCAGCGTTCTGGATGAACAGACCAGATGAGTGCGGGTGGTCTCGTTTCGATTGAGACGCAGCGGCTCGTGCTGCGGGCGTACGGCGAGCACGACATCGACGATGTCGTTGCGTATGCCTCAGAGGAGGCGTTCTCGCCGTATCCGGCAGTTATGCCGTTTCCGTATGCACGCGGCGACTACAACATCAAGTTACAGCGAACAGTTTCCAGACTAAGCGTGAGTACGTCTGGATCGCTCACGTACCGCAAGGATCAGTACGAGCCCAGCGAAGATGCCATTCCCCACGGCCGCCACCACGAAGAATGCAGTTCCGCCATACGCCAAGGCGAGAACGAGACTCACAACACACCAAACGCTAGGCAACACCCACCATGCAGAACGATAACCAATCGCGCCAAAAGTCCAAGGGAGCCAATTAGCCACGGCCCCACCGGCGAAGTACGGGGCGAACAAAGCGATCGGTAGGCGCCACCCAACGAAAGCAGCTAAACCCCAGACCACACCGAGACCTGCAACGAAAAACAGAAGTTCACGTCGTGCTTTCTTTCGCACAACGTCGTTGATGATCATGAGACGCTGGCTTTCGTCCATGAGTTGCCTCCGTCGATAAGCACACTGTCCGCGAATACCTCGAACAGCAAACTAGTGGTTAGTGCGCTACAGAGGGAGGCCCGTTAGGCGAGCAGGGAACCCCTGTTTGCTGGCGACAGCGTGCTGTGGATGTCGATCGGGGTGCTCGGGTCACAGGCGGCGTCGAGATGCCGCGCGGCGGCGGCGCCGATCATGGCGGCGTTGTCGGTGCAGAGCACGGGCGGCGGGACGAAGAACGAGATGCCGAGCGCTTCAACGCGTTCGCGGACGCGCGCGCGCAGGCGCGGGTTGGCGGCGACGCCGCCGGCGAGGAGCACGCTGCGCACGCCTTCTCGTTCGGCGGCGTGGGCGGTCTTTGCGGAGAGCACGTCGGCGACGGACTCCTCGAAGGCGTCGGCGATCTGGGCGAGCGGTGGGGTGTCGGGCTCGTTGACCATGCGCTGCACGGCGGTCTTGAGGCCGGAGAAGGACCAGTCGTCAGTGCCTCGCAGCCAGGCGCGCGGGAGGCGCACTCGGTGCTTGCCGGCTTCGGTGGCGAGCTTGGAGACGGCGGGGCCGCCGGGGTATGGGAGGCCGAGCAGGCGCGCGACCTTGTCGAAGGCCTCGCCCGCAGCGTCGTCTCTCGTGCCGCCGAGGCGTCGGAATGATCCGTCGGCGCGCATCAGCAGCAGCTCGGTGTGACCGCCTGAGACGACGAGTGCGAGTGCCGGTAGATCTGGAGCCTCGCCATCCTCATTCATCGCGCCGAGCCAGTTGGCGCAGACGTGGCCTTCGAGGTGGTCGACGGCGATGAAGGGGAGGCCGCGCGCGAAGGCGAGGCCTCGACCGGCGTTGAGGCCGACGACAAGCGCGCCCGGCAAGCCGGGGCCGGAGGTGGCGGCGACGATGTCGATGTCGTCCCACGTGCAGTCGGCATCCTCGAGGGCCTGGCGCACGACGGGGACGACGGCACGCAGGTGCTGGCGCGCGGCGACTTCCGGTACGACGCCGCCGGTGACGGCGTGGAGCTCGGTCTGCGAGGCGACGACGTTGGAGCGCATGCGGCGGCCGTCAACGACGACAGCGGCGGCGGTTTCGTCGCACGAGGATTCGAGCGCGAGGATCGTGGTCATGCGTTCATCGTATGGCACTCGTGCCTTCTCCCCCAGCACGACGCTGTGTCGTCTCGATCCGTGTAGTCAGAGCGGCGCGATGCACGCCGCGAGGACGCCTGCGGGCTGCGCCCGCGGCGTGTTCGGAAGTGGAAGACCCACCCGCCCGCCCTCACGTGCGAGGCTTCGCCTCGCGCACCTTCGCGCTTCGCGCGTCCGGTAGCCCACTCCCGAAAAGCCTCGAGCGATTGGTTCGTGGGGACGCATCCCGTGTGCGATCGATGTGGAACATGGTTCGTGCGTCGTCGGACGTTGGCATCACGACGTGCGTAGGTGAGTGCAGACAAGAGCCCGTCACTGTGCAGCGTCACGCGCGGCCTCGACGGTCGAGGCGCTGGGCGAGAACCCCTTACGGGGTCGGGGAGAAGGAGTAGAGGGCGTCGCCCGTGAGGACGTAGGCGGTGGTGCCGTCGGCGGAGAGAGCGACGCCGCGGATGTCGACGAACTGGGGGTGGCGGTACTGGCGGCGGTAGGTGCCGTCGCGGTCGGTGACGACGATGCGGCGGCCACCTCGATCGCCGACGTAGATGAGACGGCGCTGCGCGTCGGCGGCGACACCGGCGGCGGAGGCGATGGGGCGGTCGACGCCCTGCAGCATCGGTGGGAGCTCGCGGGGCGGGCTGAAGTGGCGGAGGCTCGCACCGCCGAGGATGTAGAAGTCGCCATCGACGGCAAAGGCGCGCGCGTCGCCGAGATCGATGCTGCCGAGCAGGCCGCTGCGCTCCGAGTCGAAGCCGTCGCCACCGGGCAGGTAGCGCCACACCTCGCCAGCTTGCGGGTCGAGCACGTAGAGGTTGTTGCCGTAGGTCGCGATCGCACCGATGGACTTGAGGTCCTTCGCGCCGCGCAGCGTGATTGGCACTGGGGTCTTGGTCGGCGTGATCGAGAAGAGTGTGGGGCCGGCGTCGGCGATCAGCAGGCGGCCGCCGGCGGCGTCCCAGGCGATGGCCTTCGGGTCGCGCGCTGTGGTGCCGCCATAGGTCGCGCCGGTGCGGTAGACCTCGGTGGGGTCGGACTTGCCGGAGAGATCGAGCCGAAAGACGCGGCCGCGCTGGCTTTCGACGAGCCAGAGGGCGCCGTCACCGAAGGTGGCGGTGACCATGTTGAAGGGCGCGGTGATCGAGCCGTCGAAGGCGAGCACGCGCTTGAGGCCGTCACGGAGGTCGACGACGGCGTCATAGGACTTCGCGATCGAATCGACCTGCGTCTGCAGCGCGGACACCTTCGGCTCATCGGACTTGAGGCCTCGAGCTTTCGCGATGTCGCTGCGGGCAGCGTCGAGCTCGATACGACTCTTCGCGACATCGGGCGCCGACTGTGCGGCGGTGATGTGGCCCTGCGCGGAGGCGAGCGCGTCGTTGAGCTGGGTGCTGCGGTCCTGCGTGAGCATGCCGGGCAGCGCGCACCAGCCGACGATCACGACGGCGAGCAGCGCCGCGAGCGCGACACCGATCGGTCGCCAGTGCGCGGCGACATCGAGGCCACCACCGGGTGGGGCAACGCGGCGCGCGCCGACTCGAGACAAGGCGCCGGGGCCACCCTGTCCGGCGTTGCCATAGGGACCTCGATCGCGACGGAGGTTGGGGAGCGCTCGTCGTGCGGCGCCGAGCAAGTCGGAGCCGGCGCCGGAGTCGACGGAGCGCGTGGAGACGGTCGCGGAGGCGGCCTCCCACACATCGCGCCATGGGCTCGCGGGGGTGCCCTGCTGCGGCTCGCCATTCTCGGCTGCCGCGGCGGCGAGTACCTCCTCGGGCACATCGAGGTCAGCGACAAGCGCCGCGGTCATGTCGGTGATATTGCGCGTGCGCGTGAAGAGGTCGGCGAGTGCGCGCTCGGCGCCAGTGGCGAGGGCAGAGGCGACAGCGGACTGGCCGATGGCTTTGTCGACATTGCTCGTGAGCATGAGCAGCATGCGGTGCTCGACGAGCAGCGACTGGAACTGCGGGGTAATCGACTCCGTGCCACCGACCGGGGCGGCACCATCGCCTTCGGCGGCAGCAATGCGCGTGAGGCCCTCGGGGCCCCAGACGTAGACGACGCCGGGGCCGACCTGCGCGATGGTCGCCTCGCCGTCGCGGATGGCGACGCAGGTGAGGCCGACGGAGACGGCGTGCTCACGGAGCGAGCGGCGGTTCCACTCGGCGAGGTTGGCGTGGGCCTGGCGGAGGGCGCGGAGCAGACCACCGGTGACGGAGAGGGACTCGCGCGCGAAGAGCTCGGCGACGGCGTCTGCGACCTGTGGGGCGAACTCGGTGGAGCGGGCGTCGACGGGCTCGACGAGGACGAGCAGGCGGACGGTTTCGTCCTCGCGCGTCCGTGTGCGGTCAACGAAGGCGGGGCCGTGCTCGCGCACCGCGCCCTCGACGATCGCGTAGCGGCCGACCCAAATGCTCATGCGCCTCGTGTCTGTTTCGACCGTGGGGAGCAGGCCGTCCGCGCGAGTGTAGGCGGCGATTTCGGGCCCGTCGACCTGCTGTTTTGCTAACGCAGGGCGTTCGCAGGCGGTCTCCTGCGTTGCAACGGCCTCGAATGCGCTCACGTTCGGCGTGATGCATCGGGGCGCACGCGCATCACGTATGGTATTCGGGTGACGGAGTGAGTCGACCTCGGAAAATGGAGCGCGGGATGCCAAACCGACGAGTGCCCCGGGCGTTCTCCTTGCAGTGGGGAAGCGGCAAGGTGATCGAGGAGGCGGCGATCGAGGGCGGTCTGCATGCCCCGGCGCTGCAGCTGCTGTCGTACGAGGATGGCGAGAAGAAGGGCCAGATGTCGATCCGCTTTGCCGCCTATGACACGGACGGCGAGCTGGAGCGACGGCCACTGATCATCAACGAGCGTGAGCTGTCGGCGCTGAAGCGCGAGCTCGATCGCTCGCCCAAGATGAAGGCGCTGCTCAAGAAGCTGGTGGAGTAACTCAGCCTATCGAGGCTCATCGAGGAACGAACCCGACTCGATAAGCCGCCGGCCAGCCAACAAACGATCGATAACTGCTGCGTCCAGTGCGCCACGTGCGTGCAAGCGCATCATCGCCTGGGTTGTCTGATCGATGTCATCGGCGAACGCATCCTCCGCAGCGGCGCGCAGCGCTCCAATTGCCGCCACGATCGCCGTGCGTTCGATCGGAACCGGCGGCACGCCACGGCCTGTCCACGCCTCAATGAACGCCGAGAGCCAACGGAAATCGGTTTCGCCCTGCGCACAGCGCAACGCAATCTCGGCAGCGTCCTCCTGATCCCAGACGTAGATGAAACCATTGACCAGCAATGTGCTGTGAAGGACAGCAACTGCGAGCCGCTTGTTGCCATCGACAAGTGAGTGGTTCGCTGCGATCGACCGTACCAGCGCAGCTAGCTTGTCGAAGAACGTCTCGTAGTACGGCTGATGTGGGAGCGCGAGCGCCGACTCAAGCAGCTCGAGGCGCTCGATGCGGAACGCCGGGAACGGGTTCTCGGCTGAACCAAAGAGGCCGGCAGCGAGCTCATAGAGCACGCCGCCGACCTGCTCAAGATCGGGCCAGAGGAAGGCTATCTGTCCTTCAATATCTCGAAGGCCTTGCGGTCGATCTCCACCACGATCCGCGTCGCCTTGCGAAACGGGTCGTCCGGGGGAACCGTCGGCTTGCTGATGTCGATCTTCTCGGCCATTCGCTGGCTCCTCCTCTCGTGTCATTCAGTGCTCCGTGCACACCTATCGTAGCGGATCGCGATCACCTCAATCGCTACGCCTTTTGCAGCGCGAGTGTGACGGTGTGGCCCTCGATGTCGACTTCGGTGGAGGTGCCTGCCGGAGCGGGAGCGTCGGGGCCGTCGCCGGCGTCGAGGGAGAGCGCGAGCACTTCCTCGGCGATGGTGGGGCCGTGGTCGGCGAAGACCTTGCCGATGACGGTGTCACCTCGCCAGACCACACGCACGCGATCGGTGACCTCGAGGTCGGCTTCGCGGCGCAGGTCCTGGAGGCGGCGCACGAGCTCGCGGGCGAGGCCCTCGCTCTCGAGGTCGGCAGTGATACGCGTGTCGATGACAACCACGTAGCCGGCTTCCTCGGCGACTGCCCATCCCTCGACAGACTCGACACTAACGAGCAAATCAGCAGCGGTTAGGTCGTAGTCCCCGATCCGGATGGGTTCCCCGCGCCTCATTCGATTAGCTACTTCAGCAGCGTTTGCCCCAGCGATGGCTTGCCGTAGAGCACCAAGCTGTGCACCAAAGCGAGGGCCGAGAACCGAAAGATTGGGCCGCAACGAGTAGCGGAGGCGCTCGTCAGTTATGACGACGGTGACAGTCTTCACATTGAGTTCGTCACGCACCTGATCTTCGAGACGCATTAGCGCATCGCATTCCTGCGGGGTACGCGGAACGAGGACGGCCTCTGCCAGCGGTTGGCGCACGCGAATGTTCGCCTGTTGCCGCGCCGCGCGACCGAGCGAAACCATGCGCTGCACAAGTGCGACGTCGTTGGAGATTTGGATGTCCGGAACTAACGCTGTGGCAGTGGCCTCCGCAGGAGGGGCGAAAATAGTTACATCCTTGGACGCCCCTCCAGTCGACGCCGGAGGTGCGAATACTGGCGTGTCGAGAGTCGGCCAATCCGACAAATGCACCGACTCAGGAGCGCCGTGAATTCGCTCGGCGACGAGATTCAAGTACATCTTCTCAGACACAAACGGCATGAATGGCGCGAGGAGTTTTGAGACTGTCGCGAGACATTCGTAAAGGGTGTGCAGTGCGACCAGTGCATCGGCAGAATCATCGGTTTTCCAGAATCGGCGACGGCTACGGCGCACATACCAATTCGAGAGTTGATCGACAAAAGCTTCGATCGGGCGCGCCGCCTCCGCCGGCTCGTACTCCTCCAACGCATCAGTCACCTTATTGATGGTTAGTGCCAGTTCAGATCGGATCCAACGATCTAGCTCTGTCCTCGCCTCCGCCGGTACTGCCGTGTTTGGATCGAAGTTCGCGATGTTCGCGTAGGTGACGAAGAACGAGTAGGTGTTCCAGAGCGTCGAGATGAAGCGACGCGAGACCTCGCCGACGAGGTCGGTGGAGAAGCGCCGCGGGTTGCCGGGAGGCGACGCGGTATAGAGGCACCAACGCAAGGCGTCGGCGCCGTGCACGTTGAGCACGCTCCACGGGTCGACGACGTTGCCCTTCGACTTCGACATCTTCTGGCCGTTGCCGTCGAGGATGTGACCGAGGCTGATCACGTTGCGGTACGCGATCGACTCGGGGAGATCCTCGGTGCGGTGCAGCAGGGTCGCGAGCGCGTGCAGCGTGTAGAACCAGCCGCGCGTCTGGTCGACGGCTTCGCAGATGAAGTCGGCGGGGAAGCGCGAGTCGAACTCCTCGGCATGCTCGAAGGGGTAGTGATTCTGCGCGTAGGGCATCGCGCCGGAGTCGAACCACGCGTCAGCGACCTCGGGCGTGCGGCGCATGACGCCGGCGCAGTCGGGCTGGGCGCACGGCAGCGTGACCGCGTCGATGTACGGGCGGTGCGGGTCCTCGATCTCACTCGATGCACCGGAGCGTGCTCGGAGCTCGTCATACGAGCCGATGCACTCGGTGGTGCCGCATTCCTCGCACGTCCAGAAGGGCAGCGGCGTGCCCCAGTAGCGCTCGCGCGAGACGGCCCAGTCGATGTTGCCTGCGAGCCACTCGCCGAAGCGACCGTCCTTGATGTGATCGGGCACCCAGTGGATGCGCTGGTTGCCCTCGATCAAGTCGTCGCGCACGGCGGTGGTGCGGATGTACCAGCTGGGCTTCGCGTAGTAGAGGACGGGCGTGTCGCAGCGCCAGCAGAACGGATACGTGTGCTGGATCTGCTCGTCGCGCAGCAGCACACCTCGACCGCGCAGGTCGCGGCGGATGTCGCGGTCGGCGTCCTTCACGAACTGGCCGACCCACGGGCCCGCAGTGAAGCGACCGTCGAGGCCAATCGGCTGCAAGAAGAGCAGCCCTTCGGCACGACCGAGCGCGTAGTCGTCCTCGCCGAAGGCGGGGGCGATGTGCACGATGCCGGTGCCGTCGTCGGTGGCGACGAAGTCCGCAGCGACGACGTGACGCGTCGGGCCTAGGTATTCACCATTTGGGCCATCCTCGAGCGGCTGCGTGCGGCCGTTGACGAAGGCGAGCGCCTCGACGCCCCAGTCACGCGACTCGTACAGCGGCTCGTAATTCACGCCGACGAGGTCGCGGCCCTTGAGCATGCCAACGAGGCGGGTGTCGCCGGACCACACGGGGCGGCGGCCGCTCTGGTCGTGGCCTTCGGGGTCGTCCATCGCGACGCCCGGGATGATCTCGGCGCGGTCGTAGGCGACGACCATGCGCACGCGGCCCTGGCTCGGGTGATCCGAGCCGTACTCGACGAGCACGTAGTCGGCCTCGGCGTTGACGGCGAGCGCGACGTTGCCGGGGAGCGTCCACGGCGTGGTGGTCCACGCGACGATGTACGTGGGCACCTCGTCCTTGAGCTTGAGCACGTCAGGCGCATCGCGGTTCATTGACAGCGGCGCGTGGAAGAGCACTGTGACGCTGGGGTCGGGGGAGTCCTCTTTGTAGCCGAGCGCAATCTCGTGCGATGAGAGCGAGGTCTCGCAGCGCGGGCAGTGCGGGGTGACTCGGAAGTCACGGAACATCAGTCCGTTGTCCCAGAGGCGCTTGAAGATCCACCAGCACGACTCGACGTACTCGCGGTGGTAGGTGACATACGGCGCGTCCATGTCGACCCAGTAGCCGATGCGCGCGGTCATGCGCTCCCACTCGGAGACGTACTTGAAGACGGACTCGCGGCACAGCTGGTTGAAGGCCTCGATGCCGTAGTCCTCGATCTCGCGCTTCGAGCGCACGCCGAGCTGACGCTCGACCTCGAGTTCCACGGGCAGGCCGTGCGTGTCCCAGCCGCCCTTACGCGGGACGCGGTAACCGCGCATGGTGCGGTAGCGGGGCACGAGGTCCTTGAAGACGCGCGCGAGCACGTGGTGGATGCCGGGGTTGCCGTTCGCGGTGGGCGGGCCCTCGTAGAACGAGAAGATGTTGTCGGCGGGGCGCTCTTCGACGCTGCGCTTGAAGATGTCGTGGTCGTGCCAGAACGCGAGGATGCCTTCCTCGAGATCGGGGAATGAGACGCGCGATGCAACGGGCTCGAACATGGGGACGCTCCTCGATCAGTCGTTCGAGAAGCGGGACGGGTGCAGCGCCGAAGCGTGCAGCCCGCGGTACCACCCGCGTTGCGCGCATGCCTCGAACATTCGCGTTGGAATGATCGAGTTGCGCGCCGCTTAGTGCGTGGCGATCACCACGCTGCCCTGGTAACGGTGGGCAGTCCGGCCGCGTCTACTGCCTCGGACGATCTGTGCGGACCTCGAGGGTTCGGGCGGCGGCTCGGGAGTGATGTTCACTGCGACTGGAGGCGTCCGACTCGCACCGTCTCGGACTCGCTTAGCCTCGTGGTATCGCAGGTACTGTCTCCGTCAGCGCCTGTTCGTATCGAGTTTAGAACGAGGCACCGCGCGCCTTCAATGCGCGCGGTGCCTCGTGCTCGTGTTGCCTTGTTACTCGGCGGCGGAGGGGACGACCACGTTCGCGCTCGGCTCGGCCTCTTCCACTACCTCGGCCGGGGCGGCGGCGGTGCTGGCGCTGATGGCGACCAGTGAGGCGAGGCGCTGGGCGGCAGCCTCCTCGGCGGCCTCCTGGCGCTCGCGGACGGCGTTGTAGCAGTTGGAGCAGAAGACCGGGCGGTCACCGCGCGGGAGGAACGGGATCTCGGTGGTCTGGCCGCACTCGTGGCACATGGCGGCGTGGAGCTGGCGCGGGGTGCGACCACCCCACGAGACGAAGACGCCGTAGCTCGGGGCCTCCTCGCGCTCATCGGGGCGCATGGTGCGGCGGTTGGCACGGCAGCTGGGGCAGCGCACGGGGTCGTGCTGCAGGCCCTTGGTGGCGTAGAACTCCTGCTCGCCAGCGGTGAAGACGTAGGTGGAGCCGCAGTCGCGGCAGGTCAGCTCGCGGTCGGAAAAGGCCACGGTTGATTCCTTTCGACACGCCCCGGTCTGGATTTCTGGGCACAACGCAGTGAGGCGCAGGCGGTGAGCCTGCGCTTTGTTTGTGTCCCTTGTGGTTGTTGGGGCGTGCTCATTGTAGCAGGCCGCGAGCCGGCCGAGTTAGAGCAACTCGAGGTCGCCGGGGGAGTGGCCGAGCGCGGTGAGCATGAGCGCGACCTCGCTGCGGTGCTGGGTGCCGTGGTTCGCGACGTGCAGCATCGAGTGCCAGAGGACGACCTCGCGGACGGTGGCGTCGATGCGCGTGCGGCGGGTGCAGATGCGCTGCAGGTCGTCGTCGGAGGTCAGCGATGCGAGGAACTGCTCGGTGCTCTCGGCCACGGGCTGCCAGAAGGCCCGCACGTTGTGGAGCGTTGGGAGTGTGCTCGGCACCACGTGCCTGGCGAAGAAATCCTCGCCGGACATCGAGCCGTCCCACCACGCGAGGTGGATGCGCTGCGTCGCGCAGAGGTGGATGAGCGTGTCGCGAATCGAGCGCTGGCCTTCGACGACGACCGCCTCGAACTGATCCTGCGTGAGCGCCTCGGCGGTATCGAGCAGGCGAGCGGTCGCCGACTGGTTGTATGCATAGATGGCCTGCACGGCCGCGAGCACTGTCATGTCGTTCGTCCTCTTGTCATCTGTGCGTCCACGAGCGGTGCGGGTTACTCCACCACTTCGGCGAAGACAACCGGACCGGACACGGTCTGCACGACTCGCTCTCTTGTGCCGAACCAGGTCTTTGTGTCAGCGAGGGCGCTCGCAGGTTCGCTGGCGATCTGATCGACTGCGTCAACGAACACGTACGGGACGAATCGATCGGCCAATGCGAGGGCTGCGCCTTCGCCCCAGCAGCGAGCGGCGAGCGGCGAGCGGCGAGCGGCGAACTCTCGATCCGTCAGGATGATCCCGGTCTCACCGGCGACGTAGCCGATGCATGCGGGATCCCCGGTGTCCACGCGACTGAAGCCCAAGCCTGCGTATTGCGCGCTGACTCGAGACAACTCTGTGGTAACCAGCAATGACGACACGCGCTTCGGACTTGGCATGGTGGCCTCCCTCGGAGAACCACCATCATAGCGAACGTTTGTTCGCTGAGTGCCTAAGAGCTGCCGAGGCGGTCGAGGATCTCTTCGACTTCCTGGCTGTGGAGCCAGGCAGCGGTGACGAGGAAGGCGGCGGCACCGCCGAGGCCGGCGACGACGCAGATGATGAGCGCGCCGCTGAGTGTGTGGATGTCGGCGCCGAACCAGCGCAGCAGCAGCGTCGCGACCACCATCACCTCGGCCATGACGGCGGTGGCGGCGACGGTGCGGTAGATCGAGGTGGCGACGCCACGTCCGCGCATGTCGCCCACGCGATGCGTGAGCGCTCGGAAGAGCAGGCCGAACTCGACGATCGCGGCGACGGAGGTGGCGGCGGCGAGGCCGCGCACGCCGAACGGCGAGACGAGCGCTGCAGAGAGCGCGGCGTTGACGATGACCGCCAGCACTGCGAGCGCAACGGGTGTCCTCGTGTCAGCGACGGCGTAGAAGCCGCGGCTGAGAATCTCGATACCGGAGTGCGCGAAGACGGCGATCGCGTACCAGATCACCGCGGCGGCCACGAGGTCGGTGGAGTGCCCATCGAAGGCACCTCGTTGCAACGTGATGCGGACGACGGGCCACGCCAGCAGCATCAGACCAACGCTCGCGGGAATCGAGAGGAAAAGGATGAGGCGGAGGCTGCGCGAGAGGGAATCGCGCATGGTCTCCATCTGTTGCGCGGCGACCTGCTGCGCGAGCGTGGGGAAGACGGCGGTGGAGATGGCCATGCCGATGATGCCAACGGGCAGCATCGCGATCAGGAAGGCGTAGGTCAGCGCGCTGATCGCCTCGTCGGACACGAACGAGGCGAAGAAGACCACGATGATGAAGTTGAGCTGTGCGGCGGCGAGGCCGATCACGCGCGGGCCCATCAAGCGTGCAACCTCGCGGACACCGGGTGAGTTGAGATCGATGCTCGGCGCCCAGCGCATGCCGACGGTGCGCAGCGCGGGCAACTGCACGAGCAAATGGCCGACGCTGCCGATGACGACGCCCGCGGCCAGACCTCGAACGCCGAAGGGACGAGCGAGCAACAGCGCGCCGGCGATGATCGAGAGGTTGTAGATGAGCGGCGCGAGCGCGGGCGCGAAGAAGTGCTGCCGCGCGTTGAGAATGCCGGTCACCATGCCGGAGACGCCGAACATGATCGGTGAGAGCAACATCAGGCGCGTGAGATTGACCGCGAGCTGACGCAGCTCGAGCGCTCGGCCCGTCGAGTTACCGAGGCCCGGCGCGAGCCACGGGACGATGACGGGCGCGAGCACAAAGGCGATGACCGCCATGACGGTGGTGGCGATGCTGACGAGGTTGAGCACGTCGGAGGCGAGACGCCACGCGGCCTGCTCGCCGTTGCGCATGCGCACTCGAGAGAAGGTGGGGATGAAGGCCGCGGAGAGCGTGGCGCCGGCGAGCACCTGGAAGACGAGGTCGGGCAGGCGGAAGGCGACCCAGTAGGCGCTCAGCTGTGGGTCGGTGCCGAAGGCGTGGGCGATGGCGACGGAGCGGAGCAGGCCAAGGAGGCGCGAGGCGACGAAGCCGAAGGCGACGATGCCGGCGGCGGCGAACACGCTCTGCGAGCGCGTCCCCTGCTGGAGGAAGCGGCCTAAGCCTTCACCGGGAGGGCCTTCGCCACCGGAAGCGTCGTCGGATGGGGGCTCGCGCATTCCGGGATCATCCGGGCGGCCCCTCAGGCGGTCAAACGAGCGTTCCGCTCGACTTGCGCCCAGCGTTATGGGCGTCGGCTGTGCCACCTCAGTTGGGGCGACGATTGGGCTGGCGAGTAGGCTCGAATGATGCGGGCACGCTCGTGGTTCTTCGTGGTTGGTGGCGTACTCGTCGTGGTCGTGATTGCGCTGCTTGGTCAGTTGCTGGTGCCGCGTGTGAGTCGGGTGGTGAGCGTCGGGAACGTGCATAGCCTCACGCTGGGCACGCCGATGCAATGGCGGGATCAGCTGTGGGTCGTGCTCGACAAGCGCGGAGACGTGCACGCGTTCCCCGTTTTGTACGAGGTCACGCCCACACGCTTCTATACGACTCGATGGATCGACGGGCGGGAGCCGGCCGCTCGCGGGATGCTCGACAGCGACCTCTGCGTACGCGCGGTAGGTGATGGCATCTTCTACGTGCAGTCGCCATCCGGCACACGATTCGACGCGACCAGGCGGCATCTGTTTGGTGCCGACCGACCCACACTCGATTGGTTCGAGACGACGGTCGATGCACGCGGAGAGATCTCGGTCGACCTCGGCAAGCGACATCGCACTGAGTATGCGAACACGGGAAGCAGCGGCGGACCTGGAAAGTCGTCGCCGAACGCGACCCCCACTCCGTCACCAGCTGCCACACCTACACCCGCAGGCTGCTAACACAACGAAGCCCGCGCGGTGCGCGGGCTGGTGCCAGCAACCTCGAAGGCTCGCGCTAGCCGCCGGGCTTGGACTTCAGGATGTCCTCGTGGTTGGCGTAGGAGTCGTGGGTCGTCGTGCAGTTGATGCAGACGAAGTTCTCGCACGACATGCAGGCCTGCACGGTGGCGGCTTTGCAGTGGTAGCAGGGGCCGACTCGAGTGGTCTCGCGGTAGTACATGCCATCAGTTTAGGCCACTCGTGGCCTTCTCGCCCATCTTCGCGATCGGCGGCTCGCGGTCCTCGATCGCTGGTCTCCTAGCGGAGCGCCCGACTTGGCTCACTTGGAGGCGACGAGCTCGGCGATGGTGTGCGCGGCGATGCCGGCAAGCGCGGGGTTGGTGTCGCGGTAGTAGGGGTAGGCAGCGATGGCCTGCCACAGCGACCAGCCGCGGCCGCGCTGCCACGCAGCGTCGTCGAGGCCGACCGCTGCGCGGAACGCCTCGCGGGCTGCGTCACGGGTTGGGCCGGTGAAGACGCTCCATGCGGGCTGGAGGTCGCACGCGGGGTCGCCGACGGCGAGGCAGCCGAAGTCGAGCACGCCGGCGAGCTGGCCGTCGCGGACGAGGAGTTTCGCGGGGAGCAGGTCGCCGTGCAGCCACCTCGGCGGTTCGGACCAGGGGGCAGCGCTGACGGCGGCGGCCCAGATCGCGGTCAGCCTCGACGCATCGAAGTTGGGGGCGATGTCGTCGACCTCGACGATGCGAGCACGGGTGCGCTCGTCACGCTCGGCGAGGGGTGCGCCACGCATCGAGTTGTGACTGCCGGACGGCGGGCCGTCGGTCGGGTCGATGGCGTGGAGCGCGCGGATGAAGGCGGCGAGTTGTTCGGCGGCTCGCACGGGGTCGGCGAACGGGGTGCTGTAGGCGTCGCTGCCATCGAGCCAGCGCGCGATGGTCCAGGCGGACGGGTAGTCGTCGGTGGGTGCGCCGACCTCGAGGGTCTCGGGGATGGGGAGCGGGAGCTGCGGGGCGAGCCAACTCAGCCAGCGGTGCTCGTGCTCGATCTGGGCTTCGGTGCCGGGGCGACGCGGGAGGCGGACGGCGAGCTTGTCGCCGAGGCGGTAGATGGCGGTGCCGATGGAGGGGATGCGCCGCAGTGGGAGGTCGCTCCAGCGCGAGAACTGGGCAGCGATGAGGCGTCGGGCGAGGGCGTCGGTGACCTCGAGCTCATCGTCATGCAGGCGCGGATGGACCAAGCGGCGCTCCTCGCAGGCACGATAGCGGACGGAACTGCGCAGATGGGCGCGCAGGATAGACGCACCGCGCGGCGCTCGATATCCTTCCAGTCCGTCCGTGGAGGGACGTCTTATGGCTCACTCGAAGCAGGCGCGGAAGCGCATCATCACGAACCTGAAGTCTGAGGCCCGGAACCGCCCGGTGCGCACCTTCACCTCGCGCCGCGTGCGCGATGCCCACACGGCTATGACGGCTGGCGGCCCTGAGGCCGTTGAGGCGGTGCGCCAGGCGCAGTCGGCGCTCGACAAGGCTGTGAAGTCCGGCGTGATTCACGCCAACTCGGCGGCTCGTCGCAAGTCGCGCCTGCAGAAGGCACTGAAGGCGGCCAACGCCGCCGCCTAACCCCGTTCCGGGGTTCTCCTCGTCGAGGCCGCGTGAGCGGCCTCGTTTGGCGTCCCTCTGTTCTTTCGATCCTCGCAAGTTGGGGCCGAATCGGCCCGTTGTGCTGAGACCGCACCACCGCCTTGCGTATACTGCGCGTGGCTCCGGCTCCCGCGAGGCGTGTCCCACCCGGATGCCTGACCTCGCTTGCTGACAGCCATCGCGATTCCCCGCGTTCCCCCTCGAACCGTTCGAGAGACTGACAAGGCAGGTACCCCATGCGCGCAACGATCTTCGAAGCTCCCGGCAAGGTGTCGGTCGTCGACAAGCCGGTGCCGGTGCCGGGTCCTGGTGAGATTCGTCTGCGCACGGCGGCGACGGCGCTGTGCGCCTCGGACGTGCGGGTGTACCGCGGCGAGAAGTATGCGAAGCCGGGTGTGACGCCGGGTCACGAGCTCGCGGGTGTCGTCGACATGATCGGCGAGGGCGTCACGGGCATCAACGAGGGCGACCGCGTGGTGATCTGCCCGATGGTGACGTGCGGCAGGTGCCGTTACTGCATCGTCGGCCGCCAGAACCGCTGCGAAGAGCGCAAGACGATGGGCTACGACCTGGACGGCGGATTCGCCGAGTTCGTGCTCGTGCCGGCGGAGATCGTGCGCGTCGGGCACGTGCTGCCGGTGCCGGACGACCTGCCGCTGGACATCGCAGCAATCACCGAGCCGACGGCGTGCACGCTCTCATCGATTGAGCTGCTCGGCGTACACGCCGGCACAAGCCTCGCGATCATGGGCGCGGGGCCGATGGGTCTGCTGCACGTGCTGCTCGCGCGCACCGTCGGCGCGGGCGTGATCATCGTGAGTGAGCCGGTCGCGGAGCGCCGCGAGATCGCGAAGCGCTGGGGCGCCGACATCGTGATCGACCCGACGACACAGGACGCAGTGGCGATCGTGAAGGACGCGACTGGTGGCGACGGCGCCGACGCGGTCGCGCTGACCATCGGATCGCACGCGGCGGTAATTCCGTCGTTCGACCTGGTGCGCAAGCAGGGGACGATCAACCTGTTCGCCGGCTTCCCGCCGAAGCAGACGGTGCCGTTCGACCCGAACTTCCTGCACTACAACGAGGTGATCCTGACCGGATCGCAGAACGCGACGACGGACCAGTACCGCCGCACGATCCAGATGCTGAAGCACGTCGCGCACATCGACGAGGTCGTGACCAACCGGTACGACGTCGAGCACGGCCCGCAGGCGTACGAGTCGCGGCTGTCGATGAGTGGCCTCAAGTCGCTCGTGCAGTTCCCCGGCGTCGAATAGCACTTCATGCAGGAGCGCGGCGCAGAACGTTCCACTGAGGCGGCCACGATGGCCGCCTCGGGCGATGTGGGGAATTCCTCCTCGACGCAGCCGCCTGTTCGCCTGGGCTCATGGCTGCGGTCGGAGCGACTGCGTCGCGGGTTCTCGTACGCCGAGGTCGAGCGCGACACGCACATCAACCGGCTATACCTCGAAGCACTCGAGGACGAGCACTACGACGTGCTGCCGGCACCGATATACACACGCGGGTTCGTGAAGCTGTACGCGCGCATGCTGGGGATCGACCCCAGCGGCGCGGTGGCGATGCTGCCGGACGACCTGCCGACACCACCTGGACTCGAACCATCCGCGGCATTGCGTCGACAGCGACACGAGCGGCCGGCGATCACGCTGCCGAAGCTGCCATCGATGCGGGTGCCGGCACTGCGCGTGCCAGAGCTGCGCTCGCCGCGCTCAGGGATCCGACTGCCGTCGCTCGGTGGCGGGTCGTCCTCGAACGGTGGTGGTGGGGCAGCGCTCGGCTTGAAGGTGCCGTCGATCTCGCTCGGGGCTGACTCGCGGCGCTGGCTGCTGGCTGGCCTCGGCGTGGCGATCCTGCTGCTGGCCGCGTACTTCCTGCCTCGCTACTTCGAGTCGCAGGGCTCGAGCGGGACGCAGGCGGTGGCGACGTCTGCAGCCTCGACGGTGCAGCCGGGTGGCAATGTCCAGTCGACGCCAGCGGCCGGGAGTACGAGCAGTCCGAGCGTGCCGGTGCCGACCGGGCCAGCGCTCGGCAATCTCGTGGGAATGACGCAGGCCGATGCGCAGAAGGCACTCGATGCGCTCGGGCTGACGTACGTGGTGAACCAGGCGGCGAGTGCGACCGTGCCCCAGGGCCAGGTGATGGCGCAGTTCCCGTCAGCGGGCGCTCGCATAAACTCGGGCGACAACGTGGTCTTGTCCGTCTCCCGCGGCGCGCCCCGCTAGGCGGCACAGCCGCTTTTCGCCCAGCCTCGCGATCGTTGGTTTCTACTCGAACGCTTCGTGGGATCTGCGCACCTCGCCGCACGGGTTCGCGGTGGGAGAGTGCCAGCCGTAGAGTAGATAGCCTTGAAGTACCACCTCGTCACGCTTGGGTGCGCGAAGAACACCGTTGACTCGATGCGGCTCGAACGCGCGTTGCGCAATGGGCGACACGTGTCGGTGGGGACGCCGGATGAGGCGGACCTGCTGCTGGTGAACACGTGCGGGTTCATCGACGCGGCGAAAGACGAGTCGGTGAGCGTCGTGCGCGCGCTCGACGAGGGGCGCAAGCCTGGGCAGCAGATCTACGTGGTCGGCTGCATGACGCAGATCGCGAAGGACGAAGTGTTGGAGGCCGTGCCCACGGTCGACGCGACGTTCGGCGCAGAGGCGTGGGACGACATCGCTGCCAGCCTCGGTCCTGCGGATGCGGCGTTCGACATTCCGGCTCCCTCGATACCGACGAGCGGCGGCCCGATGCTCGGCGCCCTCGACCTCGGTGCGCCGAGTGCGTACCTGAAGATCTCGGACGGGTGCGACCGGCCGTGCACGTTCTGCATCATCCCGACGATCAAAGGACGGATGCACTCGGACACAACCGAGCGCCTGCTGAGCGAAGCGCGCTGGCTGGCGAACAGCGGCGTGCGCGAGCTGGTGCTTGTTGCGCAGGACTCGACCGCATACGGCGAAGACGCCGGTGAGCGGGACGGGCTCGCGACATTCCTCGAACGACTGTCGGAGCACGTGCCGGACGTGCCGTGGATCCGGCTGATGTACGCGTATCCCGGTCGCGTGACGCCGCGACTGGCGGAGACGATGGCGCGGCTACCGAACGTGGTGCCGTACCTCGACATGCCGTTGCAGCACGGGAGCGACGCGGTGCTGCGGCGCATGCAGCGGCCGAGCCTGCGCGTGGCGCGGCAGAGCATCGAGGCGGTGCGGTCGGCGATGCCGGACGTGACGCTGCGGACGACATTCATCGTCGGGTACCCCGGCGAGACTGAGGCGGAGTTCGAGGAGCTGCTCGCGTTCGTCGAGGAGCAGAAGTTCGACCACGTCGGCGCGTTCACCTACTCGCCGCAACCGGGCACGCCGGCGGCCGCCGAGGGCGGCGCGCTGAGCGAGCGCGTGAAGCACCAGCGGTACGGGCGGATCATGGAGCTGTCGCAGACGATCGCGCTGGCCAAGAACCGCAAGCTAGTCGGGCGCGAGTTCGACGTGCTGATCGAGTCGGAGCAGCCGACGGAGAGCCAGGGCGGCGGTCTCGTGGTGGTGGGGCGCACGGTGCGCGATGCGCCCGAGGTGGACGGGCTCGCGCTGGTGCGTGGGGAGTTCGCAGCGGGCTCGATGGTGCGGGTGCGGGTCGACGGTGCGCTGCCGTACGACCTGCTCTGTACGCCCGTGGGCACCCAGGGGGTGTCTTTCCCCAGCTCCACTGCGGCCTCGTTGCCGTTTACGGGTCGCTAGCACCCTCGGGGTGCCTTCGCCCAGCTTCAACGCCGCCTCGATCCCGTTTTACGGTCGCTAGCCTCCTCTCGGAGGCCCTCGCGACGGTCGTTTGCAACCGGGCTCATCGCCGATAACCGTCGCGTAGCGGCCTCGGACGCCTCGATACGGCACGTTGATAACGAGTCGGAACGTTGTGGCGTCAGGGAAATCCCGTGATTCATCGCTTTTAACATCGATTTCACGTGAAAGTGCTCACAAGTACTTGCGAGCGATCGGGCGAGTGCCCATGATGTTTATGCAGGCAAGCGAGGGCGAGGCCCAGCGAGCCACGAAGGGATTGAACACGATGGTTAACAACGAATATATCCAGCGGTATTACAGCGCGGTGGTCGGCTCGAAGCGCATCAACAGCCCGAGCTTCACCGAGGCTGCCAAGGACCTGGCGATCGCGAACGAGCGCATTCTCCTGATCTACTAGCTCTCGATCTTCAGCGGCGGAGGTCCCCTCTCTCTCTTCTGCCGCCCCGATGCCAAGAGGCGCCCACCCCCCGGGGCGCCTCTTGTGCGCCCCCCTCATTCCTGAATCACAGTCGCGCGGCGCTCAGAGCGCCCACACTTGTCTCCTCTGGGGCGCCTCTTGTGCACCCGCCGTCGGCGGGGTGTTCGCCCAGATTCTTGATTCGCCGTCTCAAGACTCGAATTACTCGGGTCTTCTTTGTTGTCGCGTCCGGACCGGACTGCGGGCGATCTCGAGCGTTTAATTGAGTGCCATAACACTCTTTACATATACCCCGTATAGGTATACATTCTGTTTGCGGCAGTAGACCTGCCAACAGTTCGGGCACGAGGGCGAGGCCCAGTGCACCGGGAAGGAACCAAGTCAGATGTTGAAGATTGAGCGGTACTACAGCGGAATCGTCGGAGCTCGCCGGATTAACGCCCCGACGTTTGCCGAGGCGGCGAAGGACATGGAGCGGGCGAACTCCCGCATCCTGGTCGCGTAAGCGAGACACCTCGCACCTCGGAAGGCTCTTCAGCCGACCGCAGTTGTAGGCCAACAACCACAGAAGGGGCGCCCGGCGGGCGCCCCTTCTGCATGGGGCCTTCGGCCCTTCTCGCCAGCGGGAACGTAGCTCGGTCCAGAAATGCGGCGCTCGAGCGGCTACTGACGCCCCCGCCCGGGTTACCTCATGGTGCGCCAGAGACTGCGGCCGATGAGACCGGTCGCGCCAAGGACGATGGCGACGCCGATGAGCTGGAGGCCGGGCGCGTCGTCGAGGCCGCCCGCGACGATCGCGGCGGCGCCCAGCACAGCGGCGATCACCCAAGTGCCGACGAGCGTGAGCACGTTACGGGTCACAGGGCTTCCTCGATCTCCAGGTCGTCGTCCACTCGAGGAGGTCGCCGGGCTGGCACTCGAGGACTCGGCACATGGCCTCGAGGGTGCTGAAGCGGATGGCCTTAGCTCGACCGTTCTTGAGGACGGCGACGTTCGCGGGGGTGAGGCCGACGCGCTCGGCGAAGTCGCCGACGCTCATCTTTCGCTTCGCGAGCTCGACATCGATGCGCACGACGATGGGCATTAGATCACCCCTTCGAGGTCGCTCCGCAGGAGCGTGGCCTGGCGGAGCAGGGCTCGCATCACAACCATGAGCAGACCGACGACCGTGACGGCCAGGCTGAGGAAGATCAGGACCATCGGCATGCCCGGGTCGTCCGCCTGGGAGAGCACCCAGGCCGTGAAGCTCACGAGCACCGTCCACCCTCCGGCGATGGCCCAGATGATGGCGCTGACCCACTTGAAGGCTTCGTTGCTGAAGATGCGGTCGGACTGCACGAGACTCAGCAGCCGCCAGATGGACACGACGATGACCTGAGCGCAGAGGATGCAGAAGCCGGCCAAGAAGGTGAGCGGCCACTGGAGGTAGGCCTGGTCGGGGTGCTGCTGCGAGTTGTAGGCGAACTGCCCTGGGAACGACAGGAATTGGAAGACCAGCAGCACCAAGAAGAGCGCTGCCATCACTGCTTTGAGAAGAATGACCGATCGATGTTCGATATTCATAAATCGACTATCGATATCTATGCGCCGTCTGTCAATAGCGCTTCTGGGACTCCTTAAACTGTCGAGATGACAATCAAACGAATGGATCACGTGAGCGTCATCGTCGATGACCTCCCCGCGGCCGTCTCTTTCTTCACGACACTCGGCATGGAACTGCTCGGCGAGGCGGCGGTCGAAGGCGAGTGGGCCGACCGCCTCAACGGGCTCGAGGGCTTGCAGGTCGAGATCGCGATGATGCGGACGCCGGATGGCCACAGCCAGATCGAGCTGACGAAGATCCGCCGCCCGACGCTGGTCGAGGTCACGCCAGCGGTTGCACCGCCGAACACGCTCGGGCTGCGGCAGATCATGTTCGTGGTCGAGGACCTCGACGACACGGTGGAGCAACTGCGCGCTGCGCATGGCACGCCGCTGATCGGTGAGGTCGTGCAATACGAAGACCAGTACCGGCTGTGCTACCTGCGCGGGCCTGCGGGGATCATCGGCGCGCTGTCAGAGGAACTGTCCTGACTGCCCGGGCTCGCTAATACTCCGCCTCGAGTTCGGTCTCTTCGATGTCGGTGCTGATGACTTCGGCTTTGCCGAGGAGCTCGTTGCCGACGAAGCGGCGGGCTTCGTCGGCAACGCGGCGGGCGGTTGAGGCGTCCTCGGAGACGACGGCGAAGCCAACCTCGGCGCGCTGCATGAGATCCTGCGAGCCGACTTCGGCGGCACTGAGCTGCAGGCGCGCGTGGATGCGATCGACCAGCGAGCGCACGACGGCGCGCTTGTCCTTGAGGCTGCGCGCACCGGGCAGATGGAGCGTGAGCAGGACGCTCACGGTGATCATGCGACTACCTCGAATGATCCGATGATCGGCTAGAGGTGGAAGCTCGCGCCGGGCGGGAGGCTCGGTGCACCGACCGGGGGGATCGAGGCCACGCTACCGGGCAGCGAGACGCCGGCGTAGGGCAGGCCACCACGCGCGGGCCAGACTCGACCATCGGGAGTCTCGATCGGCTCGGGGACGTTCAGGCTCGACTCGTCGTCGACCTCGGCGGTCGCGGAGTCGGTGGGGGCGCCGCCGGTGAGCGGGAGCTGCTGGGCGAGGTTCTCGGGCAGGCGGTTGGCAGCCTCGACGATGTCGGCGGGCAGGGGCGGCAGGTCCTCGGGGCGCTCCAGGCCGAAGTACTCGAGGAACTTTTGGGTGGTGGCGAAGAGGGCGGGTCGGCCGGGACCGTCGGCGCGACCAGCGATGTCGATGAGGCCGCGGTTCCGCAGCGTGTCGATCGCGCCGTCGCAGTTCACGCCACGAATCGCCTCGAGGGTGCCGCGGGTGACGGGCTGGCGGTAGGCGATGATGGCGAGGGTCTCCAGCGCGGCGGCAGAGAGGCGGCGGCCGGCTTCGAGGCCCAGGAACTGCTCGATGTAACTCGAGGTGTCGGGCGCGGTGACGAGCTGGATGCCGTCGGGGCCGCGCTGCAGGCGGATGCCGCGCTCACGCAGGGATTCACCGAGGTGGTCGAGGCCAGCTCGAACCTCTCGACGCGAGAGGCCGAGCGCTCGCGCGAGAGCGCCCTCATCGCTCGGGCCATCGGAGACGAAGAGCAGAGCCTCGATCAGGTAGGGAACGCGCTCCGCCGGGAACGCCGGCGTCTGGGGGCCGTCGGCCCCGTCTTCGCCCAGCTCCTCTGCCTCGTCGGCCGTCGAGTCGATAGCGCCCTCGATCACCTCGGTCGCAGCAGCAGCCGACTCAACTGCCTCGGGCTCCGGAGTCTCCTCGGGAGTGAGGTCGGTGGTGGGCTCGGCGGGTGCTTCGGTGGTCATCTGTGTTTCAGTCGCCATCTGGGGCGCGTCTCCCTTGGCCTCTGGCTCAGCCATTGGCCTCCAGGCGCGTATCGAGGGGCCGCGGGCGCAGCCTGAGTTCCTCGTAGCGCAACTCGATTGTCGGTTGTGCGGCGAGGGGAACGCCGATTCGGGTGGCAAGGGTCTGCTCGATGGCGGCGCGGGCACCGTTAGCGGTGTCCTGGAGACGGGCGGCGGCGGTGACGGCAATCCGAGCGGTCACGCGCACTCCCTTCCCCTGCGACTGCACCAGCACGTCTGCACTGCGGACGTCGTCGCGCTCCTCGATGCCATCGCGGAGCCACGCGCCGAGCTCGTGCACGGCGATGGTGCCACGTCCACCGGGCACGCGCACGGGGCGGTCGGGGTCGGTGGTGCGAGCCCAGGCGATCACGAAGGCGATCGCGCCGCTGGCGGCGAGGATGACGCTGAACGCGGCCTTCGCGGTGAGGTCGTCGTGCGCGCGTGCCCACTCGATGCCCGCACTCGTGGCGGCGAGCACCTCGGTCGATGCGGTCCAGGTGACGGCGATGAGGGCGAGCATCACGGCCGCGAATAGCGTGGCGACGATGAAGGGCCGACGATCCTTGCGGGACTCGGTGTCAGCATCGGAGCGGGGTTGCGGGCGGTAGGCGTGCGACAGAGCGGGGAGACGTGGGGTCATCGTCCTCCAGGGCCGCTGCACGAGGCGAACGACCGTGAGTAACCCCACCACCACTTCCGTTACGATGACTCGAATGATCGTTGATGTCCACACCCACATCTTTCCGCCGTCCCTGATCGCCGACCGCGCGCACCTGTCGAGCATCGATGCGGGGTTTGGCGAGCTGTACGCGAACCCAAAGGCACGCATGGCGACGGCCGACGAACTGCTCACCTCGATGGATGCAGCGGGGGTCGATGTGTCGGTGGCGTGCGGGTTTTGGTGGCGTGCAGGCGTGCAGGCCGCCGAGCACCGCGGGTACCTGCTCGATGTTGCCGCGCAGTCGGCCGGGCGCATCGTGCCGTTCGTGCCGATCGCGAGCGACGAGGATGCGAGCGTGCTCGATGCAGCCGTGGCTGCTGGGGCGCGCGGGCTGGGCGAGTGGCGCGGCAGTGGTGAGCTGGACGAGGCGAGTGCAGAGCTCGTGCGACGCGCGACGACGCTCGGGTTGCCGGTGCTCGCGCACTGCTCGGAGGACGTGGGGCACGTGTACCCAGGCAAGCATGGTGGGCTCACGCCGGGTGGGCTGTGGCGACTGATCTCGACGCAGCCGAAAGCACGCGTGATCGCGGCGCACTGGGGCGGCGGGTTCCCGTTCGCGGGGCTGATGCCGGAGGTGCGTGCGGCACTCGAAACAGGTCGTGTGGTGTTCGACACCGCGGCGACACCGCTGCTCTATGAGCCGCGTGTGTTCACGACGGCACGGATGTTGCTCGGCGATTCGATCGTCGCGTGGGGATCAGACTTCCCGCTGCGTGCACAACTCGGTGACAAGGCAGCGGTCGAGGATGCGGGAGCAGGATTCGCGCAGGCGTATCGCGACGCGATTCTCGGCGGCAACGCTGCACGCTTCCTCAAACTTCCAGGACTGTCGTAGCGCGTGCGACTGTTCGTTGCGATCGAGATTCCTGACTCGTGGCGCTCAATTGCGAGCGCGACCAATGAGATCATTGGTGCGTCAGTCGGCGCACTGAACGCGAATATGCGGTTCGTGGATCCGTCGCTGATGCACATCACGCTGCGCTTCCTGGGCGAGGTGCCCGAGGAGCGCGTCGCCGACCTCGACGCTGCGTTGCGGCACCGACTGCGACCGATCGAGGTCGGGCTCGCGCTGGGGTCTCCGAGCACGTTCGGGCCGCCGACGCACACGCAGGTGGTGTGGCTCGGTGTGCGCGGCAACGTCGAAGGGCTGCGCGTGCTGGTGCGTCGCGTCGACCTCGCACTGGCCGATGCGGGGGTGAAGCCGAACGACACGCGCTTCTCGCCACACATCACACTGGCACGCCTCGACCGTCACGTTTCTGCGGATGACCGACGGCAAATCGCGGAGCTGGTGGGGTTTCTTCCGCCACCACAAGCGTTCCCGATGCGTGTGCGCTCGGTTGCGCTCGTGCGTTCGACGCTGGGTGGGGCGCGACCGGTGTACGACGTGATCAAGCGCTACTCCTGAGTTGCAGGCTCTTCGGCTGGCGCCTCATCTCGTGACATTCGTCACACGCATTCACGTGTGCGAGGGCGCGTTGCAATCGTGGTGGAGTGCCGAAATCTCGTTGACGACCTTGTGGGGTAGGACTACCTTAGGATTGAGGTAATCGTCCTATGAAGCACCTCGTTCGATCCGTTTCAGTGCTGTCCGAGGCGCCGCTCTGCGGCGCTTCTTTGCTCTCCAGAGGCGCCGCCTGCGGCGCCTCGTTTGTTATCTGAGGACGTCAGCGCACACCGCGCCGGACGCCGCAGGAAGGGAGACTCGATGGACTCGGGAATGATCGGCAAGATCGAGAAGGCACATCGCTACATCGAAGAGCGCGAACGTTTCCGGTTCTCCGGTCTGCGAGTCTCGGTACAGGGTGATAACAGTGCACACACCGTGTCGCTCGCTGGCGACCACTGGGCGTGCGACTGCGACTACTTCGGTAACCGGCAGGAGTGCGCGCACACCATGGCGGTGGCGTTGATGCTCGATGGAATGGTGCCGGACCGCACGCCGGTGCCGGCGCTGGCTTAGCTCAAGACTCGATCGGCCTCGACACCGCTGCCTCTTGGGGCAGGGGCGGGGCCGATTCTTCTGCTCGTTGATGGAGGCTGTTCTGTCGCAGCTCTATGACGCATTGCTAATCGCGGTCGCCGCGCACGCGGGGCAAGTCGACAAGGCAGGGCAGCCGTACATCCTGCATCCGCTGCGGCTGATGATGCGGATGACGTCTGAGACCGCGCGCATCGTGGCCGTGCTGCATGACGTGGTCGAGGACAGCGACGTGAGCCTCGACGATCTGCGGGCAGCGGGGTTTGGTGACGAGGTGATCGACGCGGTCGACCTCGTGACCCGGCGCGAAACCGAGAGCTACGACGAGTTCATTGCGCGGATCGCACCACATGCACTCGCACGTCAGGTGAAACTCGCAGACCTCGAAGACAACATGGACACGCGCCGCCTCGAGACGATCGATGAGCGGACGGTCGAGCGCATGCAGCGCTATCTGCGCTCGTGGCGGCTGCTGCGTGCACTCGAGGACGCCAGCAGCACCTAGCGAGACCCCTCTGGCCCCATGCCTGATACTGCGATGGCGGCGGTATGAGGGCACGAGGGGCGACACAACGCTATGAGCAGTTCCAATCGTTGGCTGGCTGGCGTGTGCGCAGTCGTACTCGTGATTGTCGCGGTCGGGGTGTTCGCTGCGACACGCGGCGGGCCGCCCTCGTACCCGGCGGACTCGCCTGAGTACACGGTGCAGCAATACGTGCGCGCGGTCGCGGACCGCGATGACACCAAGGCAACCTCGTACATGTCGTCGGAGCTGCAGGCGCGCTGCGACACGCTGCCACGTGAGACGATCACGAATCGCGGGCGGTCGAGCGTGCGCGCGACGCTTGAAGACGTGAAGCGCAGTGATAAGACCGCGACGGTACGCGTCGGGATCACCGAGAGCTTCGGGAGCGGGCCCTTCGACGGGGGCGACTCGACACAGACGGTCGTGTTCGAGCTGCAGCAGCAGGCGGACGGCTGGCGATTCACTGACGCGCCCTGGCCGCTGTACTGCCCCTCGGCGCCCGCGAAGCCGGTGCGCTAAGTGATCACCAGCATCCTGCTCGGGTTCCTGTTCGCAGTCGTGCCAATCGGCGTGGTCGCGGGGGTCGTCGGTGCGGCGGTCGCGGCTCGTGACGCGCGGGATGAGCCGACGGAGTCGGGCATCGGCACGGTGCGACGGCTGTTCGTGTACGTACTCGCGCTTGTGGGACTCGTGTTCGCGGCGATCGGCGTGTCGCTGCTAGTAAGCGGCGCACTGGAAGTGGCGTTCGAGTCGATGCTGGTCAGCCAGCGCTCCGAGGCGCTCTCGACAGCGCTCGCGTTCACGCTCGTGGGAACGCCGGCATGGGTGGTGTTCGCATACCTCGCGCAGCGGTCGATCGCACAGCATCCGGTGGAGGCAGCGTCGCAGGCGCGACGGCTGTACTTCGTCGTGGTGCGCGGGATCGCACTCGTGTTCATCGTGTTCAACGCGATCGGGGTCGGCAAGCAGCTCGTCGGTGTTGAGCTGTTCTCGTCGCACGGCTGGGGCTGGCTGATCGCGTGGGCCGGCGTGTGGCTGGTACACGACCGCTTCGTGGCGGGTGAACCGACGACCACGGCGATGACTCGATTGCTCGAGCGGCTGTACATGACGTTCGGTGCGGTGCTCGGGCTCATGGCGCTGCTGATCGGGATCAACAACGTCGTGAGCTCGCCGCTGGAATCCACATACAGCCAGATCGGCGCGACACGGCTGGTGGATGCGGCACTGCTGTTCGGGCTGCGCGAGGGCGCGGTCGTGCTCGTGATCGGCGCGCTGGTGTGGACGTGGCACTGGCTGCTGCATCTGGCGCGCGAGCGCGAGACGACGCTGTGGCACGTGGTGATCTTTGTCTTCGGGACGCTGCCCGGCGTGGCGCTGACGGTCGTGCCACTGGCCGCGCTGCTGTACACGACGCTGACGTGGTTCCTCGGGACGCAGGACGTGGATGGGGCGCACGCGCACTTCGCGGAGGTGCCGTCGCTGATCGGTGCGCTGGTGGCGGGCGTGGCGACGTGGGGCTATCACCGCGCGGTGCTGGTCGAGTCGATGCGCGGCAACGAGACGCAGTCGGAGCCTGAGTGCGTCTACCGCTACCTGGTCGCGGCGGCGGGGCTGCTGACCGCGGCGATCGGGATCGCGACGGTGCTGGCGCTGGCGTGCGAGGGGATCGCGGGCGCCGGGGACAGCCTCGTGCGCGAGTCGGGGTGGTGGCGTAACGCGCTGCTGCGCGCGGTGACGCTGCTCGCGATCGGCGCACCGTTGTGGGGCTGGTACTGGAGTCAGCTACAACGTGTGGTCGCACGCGAGGGCGCTGCTGCGCGCGCCTCGCTATCGCGGCGCGCGTTCGTATTCGCGGCGGTCGGCGTGTCGCTGATCGCGCTGCTGACTGGCCTCGTGGTGCTGCTCTTTCAGGTGCTACGTCCGCTGCTCGATGGTGACGCGTCGCTCGCAGTGCTGCGTGATGCGCGCTGGAGCATCGCTACCGTGGCGACCTCGGCATTCGTGACGATGTACTACCTACTCGTGATGCGCGAGGACCAGGCCGCGCTGCGCGATGCGCCGGTAGCCACGCCCGCGCACAAGCTCGAGATCACCGTGATCGCGCCGGCGAGCGCTGCTGATCTGATCGTCGCACTGCGCACGATCGAGGGCGCACGTATCCGCTCATGGGTGCGCACCGACTCGGATGACCGTGATCTCAGTGGCGCGCAGATCGAGAGCATTCGCGCTGCGGTCGCGACTACCGAGGCCGAGCGCATCGCGGTGCTGGTGAGCGACGATGGCGTCGAGGTGGTGCCGTTCCGCGAGGCGTGATGGCACGTAGCGTGATGCCCTCGAAACACAGCACTGGCATACTCGACGCATGGTTACATCACACGACGAGGTTGCTGCGCTCTACCGACAGTTCGCGACCGATGAGGTGCGCGGCATCTCGCCGCTGTACGACGAGGTCTGTACAGGCATTGCCGCAGACGCGCAGGTTCTCGAACTGATCGGGACGCTGCCGCGAGCGAAGTGGCAGCCGAACCTGCTGCTCGGGGCGTGGAAGCTCGTGCACGGGGTCGCCTCGGGCTATCCGGAGTTTCGCGAGCGGTTGCTCGACGAGCCCGAGGCCGTGCTGTCGGTGATGCGCACGCACGCGACGCAGACCAACGAGGCGGCACGCTGCGCGACGACGCTGCCGGTGCTCGCCTCGATCGATGGTCCGATTGCACTGTTCGAAGTTGGCGTGTCGGCAGGGCTCTGCCTGTTTCCTGACCGCTATCACTACCGGTACGTGCTCGACGACGACACGTTCGAGGTCGGCGAGCCGAGCGGCGTTGACCTGACCTGCGTCGTGCAGGGGCCAATGCCCGTGCCGACTCGACTGCCCGAGGTCGTGTGGCGGGGCGGCATCGACCTCAACCCGCTCGACATTCGCGACGACGAGACGGTGCGCTGGCTACGCGCGCTGATCTGGCCCGAGCAGACGGAACGCCTCGAGCGACTGGATGCGGCGATTGCGATCGCGCGCACGGAGCGCACGCAGGTCGTGACCGGGAACGCAGACGAGCAGTTCGAGGCGGCGCTCGCTGCAGTGCCTCGCGCGGCCACGCTGGTGGTGCTGAACACCGCGACGGCGATGTACTTCACGCCGGAGGCACGCGAACGGTTCGCGGAGCGCGCCAATCGCGCGGGCGTGTGGATTTCGCAGGAAGCGCCGGGCGTGCTGCCGAGCGTGGCCGCGATGCTGCCGGTACGGGCGCCGCGCGGACGGTTCGTGCTCTCGCGCAACGGGGAGCCGCTCGCGTTCACGGCGCCGCACGGCGGCACGATCGACTGGATCGAGTAAGGCGCAGCGTTGTTGTCGAACGCGCCTGGGCGCGTTCGAGCCGGCGCTAGCGCGCGGGGAGCAGACTCGCGCATGCCTCGAGCTGGCCGGCACGGTAGCCGGTCAGGAAGGCGTCGTGGCGCTGCTGCGCCGAGCCGTGCGTCCATGACTCGGGATCCACGCGGCCCTGGGTCTTCGCCTGGATGCGGTCGTCGCCAACAGCTGCCGCGGCGGTCAGCGCCTCGTTGAGTTCGGCCTCACCGATCGAGTAGTTGCCAGCGCGGTTGGCCTGCGTACTCCACACGCCGGCATAGCAGTCGGCCTAGAGCTCGGTGCCGATCGAGATGCGCTGCTGGCTCACAGAGTCGCGGGCGTTGGCAGCGAGGCGATCAGCGCCGCTGAGGTGCTGAATGTGATGGCCTGCCTCGTGCGCCACGATGTAGGTCTGGGCGTAGCGGCCGTTGGCGCCGAAGCGCTTCTGGAGCTCGGCGAGGAAGCCGAGGTCGATGTAGATGCTCTCGTCGGCCGGGCAATAAAACGGGCCGACGCTAGACGACGCGTTGCCGCAGCCGGTCTGCGCGGCCTGCTCGAAGAACACGAGCTGAGGGTGGCGGTAGCGGGACGGGCCGAGCTGGGCGTCCCAGACCTCGTTGATCTCGTTGTAGGACTTCACGACGTAGCAGTCGTTGTACTGGTCGATGGCGCCGGAGGTGTTGCAGCGCTGCGCGAGGTTCGACGAGGGCGCAGCCGTCGAGAACGTGTCGGTGGTCGCCGGCTGCGTGCCGCCGAGCTGCGAGTTCAGCACGTTGAAGAGCACGATCACGATGAGGCCGCTAATGCCGCCGCCGCCGCCGATCGCCATCGGCATGCCGCCCATCCTGCGACCTCGACGGTCATCAACGCCGGAAACATCGACTTGCTGGTTATCGAATGGCACGCGAGCCACCTTCGCGATTGAGTTCGGGTATGAAAAAGCCCGCCGATTGCTCGGAGGGCTTCTTCATTTCCGACTGCATTGCTGCTGTCGACCTGTAGAGCATGCAGCAGCGATCGCTACAGCCTCAGCACTGTGTGGCGTTGTAGCGTTGCAAGTAGATTGCGAGTGCCTCGAAGGTTACGGCTCGTAGCGGCGGAAGATGAGGACGGCGTTCTGTCCGCCGAAGCCGAACGAGTTCTTCATCACCGTGCGCACGTCGGCGGCACGTGCGACGTGCGCGACGTAGTCGAGGTCGCAGTCCTCGCCAGGGTTCTCGAGGTTGAGCGTGGGGGCGAGCATGCCGTTGCGAATGGTCTGCACCGCCATGACCGCCTCGACGCCGCCGGCTGCACCGAGCAGGTGGCCGACCTGCGACTTGAAGGACGAGAGCGGCACCTGGTAGGCGCGCTCGCCAAAGATGCTGCGCACGGCTCGAGTCTCGGCGAGGTCGCCGATGTCGGTCGCGGTGGCGTGCGCAGAGATGTAGTCGACCTCGTCGATACCGACGCCGGCGTCCTTGAGTGCCAGGCGCATGGCGCGCGCCGCACCCTCGCCATCCTCGGGCGGGGCGACGAGGTAGCGAGCGTCAGCACTGACGCCGTAGCCGATGACCTCAGCGAGCGGCTCGACGCCACGCGCGAGCGCGTGCTCGAGCGCTTCGAGCACGAGCACACCTGCGCCCTCGCCGGGGGCGAAGCCGTCGCGGTCGCGGTCGAAGGGCCGGGAGGCGCGGGCAGGCTCGTCGTTGTGTCCGGTGGTCAGTGCGCGCATCGCGCAGAACGAGGCGAGGCCAAGCTCGCTAATACCGGCCTCGGCACCGCCGGCGAACATGACGTCGGCGCCGCCGCGGCGAATCACCTCGGTTGCATCGCCGATGGCCTGCGTGCCGGCGGCGCACGCGGTGGTGACGGTGTTGCTGTAGCCGAGCAGGCCAAGCTGGATGGTGACGTTGCCGGCGGCCATGTTGCCGAGGAACTTCGCGACGTAGAACGGGTCGACCTTCGAGCCACCTCGCTCCAAGAGGGTGCGCATGGTGGCATCCGTCTCGGGGAGGCCGGCACCGCCGTTGCCGAGGATGGCACCGACGCGCTCTCGATCGATCGAGGCGAGGTCGAGGCCAGAGGCGTCGAGCGCCTGACGCGCGGCACCGACCGCGAACTGCGCGAAGCGGCCCATGCGGCGCGCGTCCTTGCGGTCCATGTAGAGGCTCGGATCCCAGTCGCGGACCTCGCCGCCGACCTGGCACGGATAGTTCAAGGGATCGACGAGCGTGAGGCGTCGGATGCCGGACTCGCCCGCGATGGCGCGCGTCCACATCTCTTCGACGGCGTTGCCGAGCGGCGAAAGCGCACCCATGCCAGTCACAACGACACGAAGGCGATTGCGGTAGTCGGGCATGGCTGCCTGATCCTTCACGCACGAGTTGGACGTGGAACGAGTTTAGCGCAGGCCGAATGCTCGGTCGCCGACGATGCCGAGCCGGACTTCGCGGGCCTCGGCGACGGTGTAGATGCTGCCGGCGACGAGCACGGTGCCACGCTCGCCGACCTGGGCGGTGGCGATCTCGAGCGCCTCGGCGACGGAGGCGCACTGCTGCACCATCGCCCCGGCGTCGCTGAAGGCGCGGCGCGTCATCTCGACATCGGCGGCGCGAGGCGAGGACGGCGGGGCCACAATGACGTCCTCGGCGACAGGGTTGCCGGCGCCGACGAGCTCGTGTGCGATGGACTGGGCGTCCTTGCCGGCGAGCAGGCCGGCGACGAGCACACGGGGACGCGGCAGGGCGAGCTCGTGCACGGCCTCGCGGAAGCGCTTCGCAGCGAGCGGCGTGTGCAGACCGTCGATCACGACGAGCGGCTTGTGACGGATGACCTCGAAGCGGCCGGGCCAGCGCACACCCGCGATGCCCTCGCGCACGGCAGCCTCGGGCAGCTCCTCGCCGACGGCTTGCATCGCGAGCTCCGCGGCACGGATGGCAGTCGCCGCGTTCTCGCGCTGGTGCGCGCCGAGCAGCGTGTACTTGAGGCCTCGATAGAGACGCACTGGGGTGCGCAGGTCGAGCGTCTGACCTTCGAGGCCTTGCTGGGTGACGTTCATTGCGCACTCGTCGGGGACGTGGTGGTGCGTGGCGCCCATCTCGACGGCGCGTGCGTGGATCACCTCGAGTGCTGATTCGCGCATCGGTGAAGTGACGAGGTCGCAGGGGCCGATGATGATGCCGGCCTTCTCGGCGGCGATCTCCGGGATGGTGTCGCCAAGGATCTCGGTGTGCTCGAGATCGATGGGGGTGATGACGGCGACTTCCTTCGCGGGCATCGCATTGGTCGTGTCGAGGCGACCACCGAGACCGACCTCGACGACCTGCCAGTCGCACTGCGCTTCGGCGCCGGCCATCCAACCGAGCAAGGTCATCGCCTCGAAGTACGACCAGCCGGCGAGCGATGGATCGGCGAGGAGGCGATCGGCCAGCGTCGCAAACTGCGCGTAGTCGATCGGCGCGCCGTCGATGGCGATGCGCTCACGCGCCTGGTGCATGTCGGGCGAGGTGAGCAGCAGCGTATGCGCGCCAGCCGCGCGCAGGATCGCCTCGGTGATCGCGGAGACGGAGCCTTTGCCCTTCGACCCGGCGACGTGGACGGTGTGGCGCACCTCGGGGTGACCAAGCGCCTCGAGGCGATCGGTGACGTGGTCGACCCGGAAGCGGCGAGCGTCAGCGGGGTTGCCGGTGCGCTCGAAGCCGCCGTGGTTGAGCAGGCCGCGCACGGCGTCGACGTAGCGACGCAGCACGTCCTCCTGCGGGAGGGCGAGCGCGGCGGCGCTGGCGCGGTGGGCGGGGTCTGTCGTCACGGCGCTCATCTTAGGCGCGCTGTGGCGGTGTGGAAGGGCTCGGCTCGTTCAACCTCGTCACGCCTCGACCGGTGGCGCGGAGGTCGAGTAGGGTTGCGGCGATGACGATGAGCGACCGCGGGGTGTGGGTGCGCGCGGCAAGCGATCCGCTTGCGGGGCCGGCGAGCTGGGATGGCTTGCAGGTCGGCGATGACGTGCGCCTGGAAGTGTGGCTGGGGCCGCGCAACGGCGTGGGCGCGCAGTACTTCCGCTGCTTCCTGACCTCAGACCACGGTCGGCCGGACGACTTCATCGTGTTCGGGCTGCAGCACAGCGGGCCGTACCCCGGCATGTGCTGGGTCGATGTGATCGAGTACCACGAGACGCTGACGATGCCGGACGGGCGCGCGCTGGGGGTGCCGGCGGGGATCGAGCGGGCGATCTTCCAGGCGCTGGGGACGTCGGTGCCGGCGGGCGGGCACGTGATGGCCGAGTACGACTCGCCAGGGCGGCGCGTGACGGCTCGAGCGCTGGAGTTGCGGGTGCCACCGGCGGCGACGCCGCTGGGCACGGTGCTGCGGATGGCCGGGCTCGGTGACTACTTCCGCGACTGGTACTTCGCCGAGGGCGGCCGTGAGGGGGCTCGGAAGCTGCAGGGGTTCCGGGCGCTGAACGAGCAGCACGCCCGCGAGCGCGGCCTCGAGATGCTCGTGGAGCTGCGGGCGTTCATGGCGGGCGCGGCAGAGCTCGACTGGGGGATCCAGGCCCAGACTCGGCCGCTGGCCGAGGCGGCGATCGCGGACCTGAGCGCACGATTCGAGGGCTAGCGAGCCGTGAGGGCCAGCCTCGCCTCGATGGCGCCGGTCACGGGCACTCATCATTCGGGCAACGCCCCTGCGCGAGTTTTCTCTCGGCGATGACCCGTTACTCTCGGCACCGGCACCCGACCGGCCTCGCAATTGGCAGGCAGTGGATACTCGCGTCGCACTGTCTCGCTGGCAGCGGTCGGTTCGAGGTATAAGGGCTGGAGATATCGCCCACCTGTATTCGCATGCGACCGCCACGCCGGGACGCTTCCGGCCAGCGCAGCTGAAGTCCATCTCGTTCGTATCCGCCTAGGAGCAGACCAATGACCGACCTCGCGATGGAGCTGGTAAGAGTCACGGAGGCCGCAGCACTGGCAGCCTTCGCCCACGCGGGTAAGGGCGACAAGGAGATGGTCGATCAGGCAGCGGTCGACGCCATGCGCCAGGTACTGCAAGGCGTCAGCATGGAAGGCATCGTCGTGATCGGCGAGGGCGAGAAAGACGAAGCCCCCATGCTGTACAACGGCGAAGTCGTCGGCGGCAGCTCTGACCCCAAGCTCGACATCGCGGTCGACCCCATCGACGGGACGACGCTGCTCTCGAAGGGCCTCGCCGGCGCCATCGCGGTGATCGCGATGTCCTCTCGCGGCAGCATGAACGTGCCGGTCGAGGTCTTCTACATGGACAAGATCGCCGTCGGCCCCGCGGCTGCGGGCGCTATCGACATCAATCTCTCGAAGACCGAGAACCTACAGCGCATAGCCAAGGCACTGGGCAAGTCGATCAACGAGGTCACCGTCGTGGTGCTCGACCGCCCGCGCCACGCCGAGCTGTTGCAGGAGATTCGTGACGCCGGCGCGCGCATCAAGCTGATCTCGGACGGCGACGTTGCAGCCGGCATTCAGGCCGCGCTGCCTGACAGCGGCGTCGATGTGCTGATGGGCATCGGCGGCACACCCGAAGGCGTGATCGTGGCCGCTGCGCTGCGCTGCACGGGCGGTGCCATCCAGTGCAAGCCATGGCCGCGCGACGACGCGGAGCGCGAGAAGTGCATTGCCGCGGGCAGCCTCGAAAAGGTCTACAAGACCGAGGACCTCTGTGGCGGCGACGATGTTTACTTCAGCGCGACCGGTGCCAGCACGGGCGAGATGCTGAAGGGCGTCAAGGTGAGCAACGGCGGTGCGTACACACACTCCGTCGCGATGGAATCGCGCACCGGCTCGCTCCGCTGGATCGAGACGACGCACAAGATCTAGTCCTCGAGCGCGACGCACTCAGCTCGTCAACAACAGAGAGGCCCGGTTTGTACCGGGCCTCTCATCGTTGCCTGCGCCGCGTGGTTACGCGGTCGCGAGTTCCTTCTCCATCTCGGGCGTGTAGCTGCCCTTGCGCGCAGCGGCCGTGACCTTTGCGCGGTGGTAGTACGCAGCCTGTGCAGCCGTAACGTTCTCCGTCTTGCCGGACCACGCCTTCTGCGGCGCGCCCTGGAGACCTCGGCCGTAGCTGAAGCTGAGCTCCCACGGCGTACCGCCGACCTTCTGCGCCTCTCGCGAGACAGCGTCGAGGTTGATGGTCGCCTCCTCGTCGGGCATGCCGCCGGAGAGGAAGACGATGCCGGGCACAGAGGCCGGGACGCTCTGCTTGAAGCAGTCCACGGTCAGGCGCGCGACTTCCGACGCCGGAGCGCGGTTCGACGCCTGGTTGCCGGACAGCACCATGTTGGTCTTGAGGATCAGGCCCTCGAGCATGACGCGCTGCTTCGCGAGCTCCCTGAAGAGCGTGCGCAGCGTCAAGACAGACACCTCGTGACAGCGCTCGATCGAGTGCGAGCCGTCGAGCAGGACTTCGGGCTCGACCATCGGGACGATGCCGGCTTCCTGGCTGAGGGCGGCGTAGCGGGCGAGCGCGTGGGCGTTGGCCTGGATGCAGTACGTCGAAGGGATGCCGTCGCCGATCGTGATCACGGCGCGCCACTTGCTGAATCGGGCGCCCAGCGTCTTGTACTCGGCGAATCGCTCACGCAGGCCATCGAGGCCCTGCGTGACGAGCTCGTTCTCAGCGAAGGGCAGCCCCACGGTGCCGGCGTCCACCTTGATGCCGGGGATCAGGTTCTGGCTGCGCAGCACGTCGACCAGCGGCGTACCGTCGGCCCCCTTCTGGCGAAGCGTTTCGTCGTAGAGGATGACGCCACTAATGAACTCGTTGGCGCCGGCGGTGCGGAACAGCATCTCGCGGTAGTCGCGGCGATTATCCTCGGTGCTCTCAACGCCGATGGCGTCGAAGCGGCGCTTGATGGTGCCGGAGCTTTCGTCCGCGGCGAGGATGCCCTTGCCTGGTGCGACCATCGCGCGGGCGGTCTCGATCAGTTCCTCTTTGACTCCCACAGTGATCTCCTCTCTCGACCGGGGGCGTCCCGAGGCAGGGCGCTGCCCCCCCGACAGCGCTGCGGATTCCTGCCATTTCTTGGCGCGAGCATAGCAGCTGAGCGGGCCTTCGGGCTCTCTCAATCGTGCGGAGCGTGCGATGGGTGGGCAGCGGACGCTAGCGTGCGGTGCTGGGTGCCGACAGCCGCGACACGTGGGCCTGCGGACGCAATCGCTCCACGTCAGCCGGCGTGCGGAGCACCGTGCCGGGCGCGAGGCAGATAGCGGCGCCAGTCGCTGTAGCGAGCGTGAGCGCGGACTCCCAGGCGCCATCGCGAACCAGCCCGCAGAGGAGGCCGCTCATAAACCCATCACCGGCCCCCACGGCCGACACCACATCGATGCGCGGGGGACGGACCATGTACTCGCCGTCAGTCGTCACCGCGACGGCACCCTCACCACCGAGCGTGATGACCACGTTCGGTATGCCACGCGCGTGCAACTTGCGAGCAACCTGGAGCGCCAGCTGGTCGTCCTCGATCTCCATGTGGCAGAGTCGCGAGAGCTCGTGGTCGTTCATCTTCAGCAGGGTCGGATATGCCCCCGACGCGAGCACGGGCTCGACGATCGGGCCGTCGGCATCGAACGCCGTGAACGCGCCCATCTCCGTGGCCATGCGGATCAGGTCGCCATAGATCCCCGGGTCGCCCCCCGGCGGGATTGAGCCCGTCAGCACCAGCCATCCACCCGGCTGCAACCGTCGCCGCAGGCGTTCGTGCAGCTCATCGATCGCCGCGGGATCGAGCTGCGGGCCAGGCAGCAGCAGCTGCGTCGAGGTGTGCGTCGAGCGGTCCAGCACGGTGATGTTCGTGCGCGTCTCACCTGAGACATGCACAAAGTCGCAACCGATACCACTATTGAGCAGGTGTTGTTCGATCTGGCGGCCGCGCTGCCCCGGCGCCAGTCCGCAGGCGAACGCCTCGCACCCCAGGGCCTTGAGGCCACGTGCGACGTTGATGCCCTTGCCACTGATGTCGACACGCAGCGGCGCGGACACGCGGTTGGTATCGGCGAGAACGAGGTGCTCGACCTCTACGGTCTGGTCGAGGGCAGGGTTGAGGGTGACCGTGATGATCATTCGGGGGAGCTCCGGGTGAATCCCGTTACGTCGCAATCTTAGAAGTCTCTCCGGCCTCCGGCTAGCCCTCGCGTGCGGGCTCATGGATCACGCCCGGCGCTTCTGTTTGCCCGCTTGTAGCTCGCCTCGCTACCCTCGGGCCTGCCTCGAAGCACCGGTACGAGAGGAGCGGCGTGTGCCGCAGACCCTGAGCGTCATCAAAGCGGATGTCGGTGGCTGGGTGGGCCATTCGGCCATGCACCCGGACGTGCTCGCGCAGGCGCGGGAGGCGATGGCCGCCGCAACAGCGTCGGGGATGCTGCTCGACGGGCAGGCGCACTCGTGCGGTGACGACCTGTTCCTGGTGATGTCGCACATGCACGGGGTCGACCACGAGATCGTGCACCGGCTGGCGTGGGACACGTTCCGCGCCGGGACCGAGACTGCGAAGGGCCTCGGACTGTACGGGGCGGGGCAGGACCTGCTGGCGGACGCGTTCTCCGGGAACATCCGCGGGATGGGGCCGGGCTCGGCGGAGATGGAGCTCGAGGAGCGCCAGTCGGAGCCGGTGATCGTGTTCATGGCGGACAAGACGTCGTCCGGGGCATTCAACCTGCCGCTGTTCAAGATGTTCGCCGACCCATTCAACACGTCCGGCCTCGTGATCGCGGAGTCGCTGCACCAGGGCTTCGGGTTCGAGGTGCATGACATCAAGGAGCACAAGAAGCTGATGCTGACCGCGCCCGAGGAGGTCTACGACCTGCTCGCGTTTATCGGGTCGCCCTCGAGGTATGCGGTGAAGCGCGTGGTCTCGCGCGCGACGGGCGAGGTCGCGGCGGTGTCGTCGACGGACAAGCTCTCGATGCTCGCGGGACGGTACGTTGGCAAGGACGACCCGACGCTGATCGTGCGCTGCCAGGGCAACTTCCCCGCGGTCGGTGAAATCCTCGAACCATTCACGACGGCGTGGACGGTCGAGGGGTTCATGCGCGGCTCGCACTACGGGCCGTGGATGCCGGTCGCGCAGCGCGACGCGCACTCGTCACGCTTCGACGGGCCGCCTCGGGTGGTCGCGCTCGGGTTCCAGCTGCACGAGGGCAAGCTCGGGATGTCGCGTGACCTGTTCGACGATCCGGGCTTCGACAACGCGCGCGCCGAGGCGAACCGCGTGGCGGATTACCTGCGCAAGCACGGGCCGTTCGAGCCGCATCGACTGCCGCTCGACGAGATGGAGTACACCTCGATGCCCGCGGTGGCGGCGAAAATCGGCTCGCGCTGGGTGGACTTGTAATTCCTGCTCTTCGCGCAAGCGCTCATCGCCTGCTTCGTTGCGTCGTGCACTCCCTCCTGCACCTCCCCTCGTGGCGTCGATAGACTTGGCCAAGACACTTCGCACGTCATGATCCCAAGACCACGGAGTACTCCATGCCTCGATTGCTGATTGCGACGACGAACGCGGGGAAGGCTCGCGAGATCGGGGAGCTGCTGGCCGGGACTGGCTGGGAGTGCGTCTCGGCGCGGGAGGCCGGGGTGGCCTCGATCGACGTGATCGAGACGGGGCGGTCGTATCTCGAGAACGCGGTGCTGAAGGCGGAAACGTACGCGGCGGTGTCGGGGATGCCGACGCTGGCTGACGACTCGGGGCTCGAGGTGGACGCGCTGGACGGGGCGCCCGGGGTGATCTCGGCGCGGTTCGGGGGGCCTTCGGTGGGCTCGGACGCCGAGCGGACAGCGCTGCTACTCCAGCGCCTCGAGGGGGTGCCGATGGCCCGCCGCGGGGCGCGGTTCCGGGCGGTGGTCGCGTTCGGGCTGCCGGGCGGACAGGTGTTCGTGCGCGAGGGTGTGCTGCCGGGCCGGATTGCGCTGGCGCCACGGGGGAGCTCGGGCTTTGGGTACGACCCGGTGCTGGAGCTGGCCGACGGGCGGACGGTGGCGGAGCTGGGGGACGAGAAGCAGGCGATCAGCCATCGCGCACAGGCAGTTCGTGCGATGATATCTGTGCTACAGAGTCTCAATGAGCACGCGAGCGGGGCTCCCTCCCGCCACCGCTGACGCTCTTCCGGGCTCGCTGGGAGCACCCATATGACCAGCTCGAACGCTTCAACAGAGGGCAGCAGCCCCCTGACCGTCACCGACCGTTTTGGGCGGCCGCTGCGCGACCTGCGCATATCCGTGACTGACCGCTGCAACTTCCGCTGCCGCTACTGCATGCCTCGCGAGGTGTTCGGTGCGGACTTCGCGTTCCTGCCGCGCTCCGAGATCCTCTCGTTCGAGGAGATCACGCGACTGGCACGCATCTTCGCGGACCACGGCGTGCAGAAGATCCGCCTGACCGGCGGCGAGCCGACGCTGCGCGCGGAGCTGCCGACGCTGGTGCGGATGCTCAAGGAGACGATCCCCGGCATCGAGATCGCGATGACAACGAACGCCTCGCTGCTGGTGCAGCAGGCCGAGCCGCTGGCCAGGGCAGGTCTCGACCGCATCACGGTGTCGCTCGACTCGCTCGACGACGAGGTGTTCCGCTCGATGAACGACGTGAACTTCCCCGTCGCGCGGGTGATCGAGGGGATCGAGGCGGCGCAGGCGGCTGGGCTCGGACCGATCAAGGTGAATGCGGTCGTGAAGCGCGGCGTGAACGACCACACGATCGTGGACCTCGCGAAGTTCATTCGCGACAAGGGCCTGATCCTGCGCTACATCGAGTACATGGACGTCGGCACGAAGAACGGCTGGCGCATGGACGACGTCGTGCCCGGCTCCGAAGTCGTGGAGATGATCTCAAAAGAACTGCCCCTGGAGCCGATGGACGCGCAGTATCGCGGCGAAGTCGCGAAGCGCTGGCGCTACACGGATGGTGGCGGCGAGGTCGGCGTGATCACCTCAGTGACGGCGCCGTTCTGCGGCGACTGCACGCGGGCGCGGCTGTCTGCGGAGGGCTCGATCTACACGTGCCTGTTCGCGGCGGCCGGCACTGACTTCCGCGCGCTGCTGCGCAACGGCTCGAGCGACGAGGAGATCGGCGCGGTGATCCGCGAGACGTGGGGCATGCGCGACGACCGGTACTCGGAGATTCGCTCTGACAACACGGTGCACATGCCGAAGGTCGAAATGTCGTACATCGGCGGCTAGTGCCGCTGCCTCAAGGAGACGTGCATGACCCAGGCCGAGCTGTCGCACCTCGACGCTGAGGGTCACGCGCGCATGGTCGATGTATCCGCCAAGGACGAGACGCATCGTGTCGCCACGGCGCGCGGTCGCATCGTGATGCAGCCGGAGACGCTCGCGATGATCGTCGAGGGCAAGATGCCAAAGGGCGATGTGTTCGCCGTGGCGCGCATCGCGGGGATCATGGCGGCGAAGCAAACGTCCTCGTTGATTCCGCTGTGTCACCCGCTCGCGATCACGGGGGTCGAGGTCAACCTCGTGCCAAGCGCCTCGAACTCCTCGGTGGAGATCGCGGCGACTGTGCGCACGACTGGTCAGACGGGCGTCGAGATGGAGGCGCTCACTGCGGTGAGCGTGACGGCGCTGACGGTCTATGACATGTGCAAGGCAGTCGAGCGCGGGATGCTGATCGAGGACATTCGGCTGGTCGCCAAGTCGGGCGGCAAGTCCGGCGACTTTGTGGCTTAGCCACTTCTCGCCCAGACGCACATCACACCACCTAGCACTCGCTTGCGTTGCCTCGGGATCGATGGCCTCGGCGACGTGTGTTTCCGATTACCTCGAAGGAGTGAGTCATGCACGGACTGATCGGGAAGATGACGGCGCAGGCTGGTCGACGTGGCGACCTCGTGGCATTGCTACTCAGCGGTACTAACAGCATGCCGGGGTGCTTGAGCTACGTGATCGCGGAGGATCCGATGGACACCGACGCGCTGTGGATCACTGAGGTGCGGGACAACGAGGCGTCATGGATGGGTTCGCTGCAACTGCCGGAGGTGCAGGCGGCGATCGCACAGGCTCGGCCGCTGATCGTGGGGATGGAGCCGCGGTACGTGACGACGCCGATCGGTGGGGTCGGCCTCGAACGACAGTAAGCGCACTCGCTAGCGGCGGGACTGCTCGGCCGGCGGGGCGAAGATGAGGCCGCGTAGGAGCTGGCGGAGCGAGGTGCGCCAATCGCCCTCGCCGTTGGGGGCGTAGCCACGACGGGGCTCGCCGCGCATGACGTAGCCAATCTCGGCGGATACCTCGGCGCCGAACAGCAGGATGTTGGCGCTGATGTAGACCCAGAAGAGCAGCGCGATCACGCCTCCGAGCGAGCCATAGACCAGCTGATACGCGTCGAAGTGCGCGAGGTAGACGGCAAAGCCCGTCTTAGCAACCTCGAACAAGAGGGCCGCGAGCAGGGCGCCCGGCCAGATGTGCAGCAACCTCGTCGCACGGTGCGGGAGGGCTCGATACAGCAGCAGGAACGTGCAGAAGGTCGTCGCCGCGGGGAGGGCGAGGCCGCCGAGATCCCACAGCCAGGCCACGCCGGAGACGTCGACGTAGCTGTCGGCGCGCGCCTGGATGAAGCGCCAGAACGTGGTCGCGACGGTCGAAGCGAGGAAGAGCAGACCCGACAGCAGCACGATCAGGTAGTCGAGCAGCTTCGCGCGGAAGTAGGGCAGACCGCGGTTCACGTCGAAGACGACCTCGAGCGCGCTGCGGACGGCGGTGGCGAGCGCGCCGGACGACCATGCGGCGCCGAGCAGCGAGACGACGGAGAGCGTGGGGCCGAGGTCCGCGAGGGCGCGCAGTGACGACTCGATGGTCGGGGCCTGGACGGGGAGCGCGGTGACGATGGAGTCGAGGACGCGCGCCTGGATGGTCTCGTTGCGCAGGATGATGCCGAAGATGGCCGCGACGAGCAGCGCGAGCGGGAACAGCGAGAAGAGCGCGAAGTAGGAGATGGCGGCGGCGAGGAGCGTGCAGCGATCCTCGACGAAGTTGACGATCGCGCGGCGCAGCGACCAGGTGGCGATGCGCCAGACCGAGAAGGTCGTCACCGGCGAGTGCAACACGTTGGTCGCCTCGGTGCCCACGGGTGCCCCCTGCGTCGATCGATCTGGCGGCCGAGCCGTCGGCTCGACTGCCATTCCCCGCCCCGTCATGCTATGCCGCGCAACGCCTACGAGGGATCACCTGTCGTGACCAGTCACCGCCTGCACGAGCAGCACATCGCCTACCGTCGCATTGTCGTCAAAGTCGGCTCCAACCTGCTGACTGCGGGCACGGACAGCCTCGACACGAGCGTAATGGCGTCCGTGGTCGAGCAGATCGCGGCGATCCGCGAGCTGGGCGCGCAGGTGGTGGTGGTGTCCTCGGGTGCGATTGCGGCCGGGCGGCACCGACTCGGCGACGCGGAGCAGGGGCACAACGTGCCGTCGCGGCAGGTGCTCGCGGCGGTGGGACAGAGCCGGCTGATGTCGGTGTGGGACGAGCTGTTCGAGCTGCGCGGGATCGTGGTCGCGCAGGCACTGCTGACTCGTGGCGACCTCGTGGATCGGCTCGGGTATCTCAATGCGCGGACGACGCTGCTCGGGCTGATCGAGCGCGGGGTCGTGCCGATCGTGAACGAGAACGACGTCGTCTCCAGCGACGAGATTCGCGACTCCAAGATTGGCGACAACGACAACCTCTCGGCGGAGGTCGCGAACCTCGTAGACGCGGACCTGCTGCTGATTCTCACGGACATCGCCGGGCTGTACTCGACGGACCCGAGGCGGGATCCGAATGCGCAGCTGATCTCGGAAGTCACGCGCGTCGACGACGCGATCGCGCGGGCGGCGCAAGGCGCGCCGGGCGAACGCGGCACGGGCGGGATGGCGACGAAGGTGCAGGCGGCGCGCACAGCGACGGCGGCCGGGGTGCACGTGGTGATCTGCGACGGCAGCGCGGCCGACATCGTGCGGCGGATCGTGGGCGGCGAGGCGGCCGGGACGCACTTCCTGCCGACAGCCGACCGGGTCGAGTCGCGACGGCGGCACCTGCTCTCGGCGCTGCAGTCGCGGGGGCGGCTGGTGGTGGACGACGGGGCGGCTCGGGCGATCGAGTTCGACGGCAAGTCGCTGCTGCCTGCGGGGATCCTGCGGGTGGAAGGCGATTTCCAGCGCGGAGACGTGGTGCGCATCCTCTCGGCGCAGGGTCGCGATATTGCCTCGGGGACCGCAAGCTATGCCGCGGCAGACATCGAGCGGGTGCGCGGGCAGCGCTCGGACCGCATCGCCGAGGTGCTGGGGTACGAGTACGGCGAGGAAGTCGTGCACCGCAACAACCTCGTCCTCCTCTAGGCGGCCAGAGCAGGCCAGCCTGCCTTTTGGGTTGTGTAGCGCACGCACGTGCATCGCCTCGCCTAGAGCCAGTGACTGCTCTTCTCGCATCGCCCGTCCCGGCGGGTGAGAGGGGGATCAGGTACGATCCTCGGCACTATGACTGCTACAACCACCTCTGAAGCCACTACCAAAGCCGCTGCCGCGCGTGTCGCGAGCAAGCGCATGGGCTCGATCGGCAGCGCGCAGAAAGATGCCGCGCTGCGCCAGATCGCCGATGCACTGGTCGCCAACCAGACGCGCATCCTCGAGGTCAACGCCGGCGACATGCAGCGCGGCACAGAGCGCGGCATCAGCGAGTCGTTCCTCGACCGCATGTTGCTGACGCCGGAGCGCATCGAGGGGATGGCGCGCGATGTGCGCGCCGTCGCGATGCTGCCGAATCCGGTCGGTGACGTGCTTGAGATGACTACACGGCCGAACGGCATGCAGGTGGGGCGCATTCGTGTGCCCCTCGGTGTGATCGGGGCGGTGTACGAGTCTCGACCGAACGTGACCGTCGACATCGCCGTGCTCTGCCTGAAGTCGGGCAACGGCGTCGTGCTGCGCTCGGGGACCGACGCGCACGCGACCTCCTCGGTGCTCGCGTCGATCGTGATCGAGGCGGTGGAGGCAGCGGGGCTGCCGCACGGGATCGTGCAGTTCATCGACTCGACGGATCGTGCCGAGGTCGGAGCGATGCTGCAAGCGCACGAGTCGATCGACCTGATGATTCCTCGCGGTGGCGCTGACCTGATCCGCCGCACGCGCGACGAGGCAACGATGCCGGTGGTCGCAGGCGGCATCGGCGTGTGCCACACCTATGTCGATAGCGAAGCTAACCTCGAGATGGCGCGCGCGATCATCGTGAATGCGAAGACGCGCCGCGTGTCGATCTGCAATGCACTGGACACCGTGCTCGTGCACCAGGCGGTGGCGGACTCGATCCTGCCGGCGCTGTCGGCCGAGCTCGGCCAGCACGGCGTGACGCTGCACACGGACGCACGCGCGGGTGCGCTCGCGACCGGTGCGCCGACGGTGGCTGTGACGGACGAGGACTATGACCGCGAGTGGCTGTCATACGACTGCTCTGTGCGCGTGGTCGACTCGTTCGAGGACGCGCTGGCGCACATCGATGTGCACGGCAGCGGGCACTCGGAAGCAATCATCACTGAGGACTACGCGCTGGCTCGACGCTTCCTGCGGGAAGTGGACGCGGCGGCGGTGTACGTGAACGCCTCGACGCAATTCACTGACGGTGGTGAATTCGGGCTGGGCGTGGAGTTCGGGATCTCGACGCAGAAGATGCACGCGCGCGGTCCGATGGGGCTGCGCGAGTTGACCTCGTACAAGTGGATCATCATGGGCGACGGGCAGACGCGGCCCTAGCTCGCGCACGACAAGAGGGCACGATGGCCGACTATCACTTCGAGCGCGAGGCGCGCACGCCGTATTCCGAGGTGTACACGATCAACGACGGTGAGCACTCGCTCGGACGGGTCGATGTGCACTACACCGCCTCGGCGACGCACGCGACGCTAAACATCCACCAGTCGCTGAGCGACGAGCAGATGCACGAACTGCTCGCGGCGATCGAGGAGGAGATCGTGTCGACGGCTGACCCGTACCGCGAAGACCTGATCGTGACAGTGTGGCGTGGCGAAGAAGTCGGCGTGTTCGCCGACGACGATCAGTTCGAGGACGAAGACAACGCCGAGGATATGCCGTAACCGCTCGTGAGAATCGGCATCGACTTCGACGGCGTGATCTGCAACACGGTTCCGGCGATGATCGCCTACGCAGCACGAGCGCACGGACTCGCACTCACTCCAATCGACTGCATCGTTGCCAATGGGCCGGCAGGCCTGTCGAGTGACGAGCACCTGCAACTGATCATCAATACGCACCACACCGAGTTTCAGTTCGAGATGCAGCCTGTGGTGGACGCAGTCGATACGCTACGTCGACTTGCCGAAGGGCATGAGATCCTTGTGGTGACGGCACGTCGCGACGAAGGCATCGAGAACGCAAGGCGTTGGTCAGACCGATACGGATTGACGAGCCACATCGGGCAGTTCGTCAGCTCAGGCGGCACAACCAAGGCCGCGCTCTGTGACTCACTCCAACTCGACGTACTCATCGATGACTTCGAACAAAACCTTGATGGGTTGCCAACCTCGACGCGGCCGATTCTCTGGCACGCCGAGTACAACGCCGACGTCACGATCGCACCGCCGATGGTGCGCGTACGGGGTTGGCTCGAACTGCTGGAACACCTCGAAGCGCTGCACTAGGACGAAGGCCGCCCAATGGGCGGCCTTCGCTTGTTCGAGTTGGGCTCGAGGGTTAACGCTTGCGGGCGACGACGCGCTGGACGGCGGAGACGATGCCCTCGGGCGTGAGGCCCATGATCTCCATGAGCTCGGCCGAGGTGCCGGACTCGCCGTAGCGGTTCGGGACGGCGACGAACTCCATGGGAACGGGCAGCTTCGTGGCGAGTGCGTGTGCGCACATGCCACCGAGGCCGGTGTGTGCGAGGTGCTCCTCGGCGACAACGATGGCCCCGGTGTCGCGCGCGGCGGCGACCAGTGCGTCCTCGTCGAGGGGGCGCACGCTGGCCATGTTGAGCACGCGGGCCTGGATGCCGGAGTTCGCGAGCGTCTCGGCGGCATCGAGTGCGCGGCTGACCATCGTGCCGATGGCGACGATGGTGACGTCGGTGCCCTCACGCAGCATGTCGGCCTTGCCGAGCTGCAGGCGCGCGCCGTCGGGGTAGAGGACGCGCTCACGCGAGCGACCCGTGCGAATCATGAACGGGCCAGGCGTCTTCGCGGCGAGCTCGTGCGCGGCGGCTGCCTCGACGACATCGGCCGGGACGATCACGCGGAAGTTCATCAGCGACGAGAAGAGCGCGATGTCCTCGATGGACTGTGCGCTGGCGCCGTCCTCGCCGACGGTGACGCCGGCGTGCGAGATGACGATCTTCACGTTGAGGTTGGGCTGGGCGATGTTCATGCGGATCTGGTCGTACGCGTGCTCCGCGAAGACCGCGAAGGTGCTGGCGAAGACAGTGAAGCCCATCGTCGACAGGCCGGCAGCGGCGGAGAACATGTCCTGCTCGGCCGCGCCGAACTCGAACCAGCGTTCCGGGAATTCGTTCTTGAAGCGTCGTGCCGAGGTCGATGCGCCGAGGTCGGCGTCAACGACGACGAGGTCGAGGCCCTCGTTCTGGAGACGAATCAGCGTGGGGCCGAGTGCCTCGCGCGTCGCGGCGGGTGCGGGAGCGGTCGTTGTCATGCGGTGTGGTCCTCCGAAACGGGGGCTCTGAGCTCCTGCATGGCAGCAGCAAACTGATCGGCGTTGGGGGCGGCACCATGGAAGCCAGGGTTGTTCTCCATGAAGGAGACGCCCTTGCCCTTGGTGGTCTCGAAGATCACGCAGGCGGGCTGGCCCTTGGTGTCACGGGCCCAGCGCAGACCTTCTTCGACCTGCGCGAAGTCGTGGCCGTCGAGGCCTTCGCGCACGGCCCAGCCGAACGCGCGGTACTTCTCGCCGATCGGCATCGGGTCCATCTGCTTCTCGACGAAGTCGTCGTTCTGAATGCGGTTGCGGTCGATGATCGCGACGAGGTTGTCGGCCTTGTGGAAGGACGACGCCATCGCCGCTTCCCAGACCTGACCTTCCTGCTGCTCACCATCACCCATCAGCACGTAGGTCGTGACGTCGTTCAGACCTCGAAGCTTCGCGCCGAGGGCGATGCCGAGTCCGAAGGACAGGCCCATACCGAGCGCGCCGGCGGTGTTGTCGACGCCACCGGGCTTGCCGAGCACGGAGTGACCCTGCAGGCGCGTGCCCTTCTTGCGGAAGGTCGAGAGCTCCTCGATGGGGAAGTAGCCCATCTCGGCGAGGATCGCGTACTGCACGGGCGTGCAGTGTCCCTTGCTCATGATGAAGCGATCGCGCTCGGGCCAGTCGGGCCGCTGCGGGTCAAACCGCAGCAGCTTCGTATAGAGCACAGCCATGATGTCGGTCGCGGAGAGCGAGCCTCCGATGTGACCGGATTGGGCGGCGTACACCATACGGACGACGTTCTGTCGAACCCGCGAAGTGAGCGCAGAGAGGTCTGGCTGCGTTGTTGCGACCACGTTTTTAGTCCTTCGCGTCAGGGATCGGCGCGAGTATACGAGGACGCGCAGTCGCAGGTCTAGGAATTTCGCCGCGGTCCGCGGGTTCGCGGCCTCGAGGCCCCGCGCCTTAGCGCGAGGTGTCGCAGGCCGAGAAGCCGCAGACCGGGCACACGTTGCAGCCCTCGCCGTGGACGAGCGGGCCGGCGCAGTCAGGACAGCGCGGTCCGCGAAGATCCATGCGGCGGAGACGCCTCGACGTGAACATGGTGAGCGAGCGGTTTGCCGTCTCGTTCATGGGGTGGCCTCCCATGACTCCGTTAAAGACTGAAGAACACTTGTTCTATGCAAGGAGGCTACTGAAGAACATGCGTTCTTGTCAACTTTTGGACGGCACACTACGAGGATTTCGCCGGTAGGATTTGGCCATGCGCATCTTTCTGCTGCTGACCCTGACGGCATTCATCGCACTGTCGATGGCGTTCCTCTACCAGCCGAAGAATCAGCGACGAGGCCGCCTCTACAACATCCAGCGGCGCATCCGGATCGTGGGCTACGCCTACGTCGCGGCGGTGATCATCCGGCTGATCATCTATGTGTTCTTCCAGTTCGACTTCTAGACCGTGCGCATCCTGGTATGCCCCCAGGAGCTCAAAGGCTCGCTGACCGCGAGTGAGGCAGCACGCGCGATCGCGGCCGGGCTGCGGGACGCGCTGCCCAACGCTGACCTCGAGCTGCTGCCGATGGCGGACGGCGGACCGGGCACGGTCGAGATCGTGTGTGCGGCCGCCGGAGGCACGCTGGTCACCTCGAAAGTGCGAGGGCCACTCGGGGCGCCGGTGCAGGCGGTGTTCGGGCTGCTGGGCGGCGAGCCACCTCGGGCGATCGTTGAGGCGGCTGCGGCGGTCGGGCTCGTGCTGCTGCACGCGCACGAGCGACAGCCTGCACACGCCTCGACGTTTGGCGTGGGACAGCAGATCGCCGCAGCGATCGAGGCCGGCGCGCGCGAGGTGATCGTCGGGGTCGGCGGCACTGCGACGAATGACGGCGGGGCTGGAGCGCTACAGGCGCTGGGTGTGCGGCTGCTCGATGCAGGCGGGAACGAGCTCGACCCTGGACCGCTGGAGCTGGCACGCCTCGACCGCATCGATGCGTCGGGCGTGGCTCCCGAGGTGCGCGCGACACGGCTGCGCGTAGCCGTCGATGTGCGGAACCCGCTGCTCGGGCCGGCCGGCGCAACCGCGATCTACGGGCCACAGAAGGGCGTGACACCGGAGCTCGGCGACCACATCGAGGCCGCGATGGAGCACTGGGTCAGATTGCTCGAGCGCGACCTCGATGTGGTCGTGACGGGGCTCGAGGGTGGCGGCGCAGGCGGCGGGCTACCGGCTGGGTTGGCCGGACTGGGTGCGACGATCGAGGGCGGCGCGGTGCTGGTGGGCGAGGCGGTCAGGCTCGACGCGGCGATCGCGCGAGCCGACCTCGTGGTCACAGGCGAGGGCAGCCTCGACGCGCAGACCGGGTACGGGAAGACCGTTGGGTACGTCGCCGAGCGCGCGAGCGTGCTCGAAGTGCGATGCGTGGCGGTGGCTGGCGTGATCACCTCGCTGCCCGCGGGTGTCAGCGATGCCGAGGCGGCGCGGCCGGACGGCGTGGCGAGCGAGGACGCGATGGCACAGGCCGAGGTGCTGGTGCGGGAGGCCGCAGCACGACTCGGACTGCGGATTCTGGGCTAGCCCATCCCGAGGGTGGTCAGCCGGTCGTCGTCGATGCCGAAATAGTGCGCGAGCTCGTGGCGGACGGTCTTCTGGATCTCGCGCGGGATGTCACGCGGGTGGAAGCCTCGTTCCAATGCACCCTGGTAGATCACGATGCGGTCGGGCAAGGCCTGCAGCGCTCCGCCACGCTCCGGTAGCGGAACGCCGACGTAGAGGCCAAACAGGTCGTCACCTGGCTCGACGCCCGCGGTCTTGAGGTCGGCACGCGAGGGCTCGCGCTCGATGACGATAGCGATGTTGTCGAGCGCCGCAGCCACCTCGGGCGGCAGTCCGTCGAGGGCGCGGCGGACAAGGCGGCGGAAGCGGGCGCGTTCCATTGCATTTTCCTGATGATCGGCGAGAGCGGGAGGGTACACCTGTGCATCCCCGGTACCTGTCCGATGATTGCCCATACGGGAATCCCCTACGGATTCCGCGCCGTGGTCGCTGAAAGGAGGCGGTCGTGCTCTTCCGTATGCTCAACCGCTTCCGCGAAGACCCGCTGCGCGCCCAGATCGAGGAATCGATCGCCGCAGGCACTGGCCTGCGCAAAGGCGAATGGCTCCTCCCCGAGGGCAGTCAGAGTCCCGAGGACCTGCACGAAACCGGCGAGACGATTGTCGAGTGGTGCCGCGAGCAGATGACTGGGACAAAGAAGCCGTATGGCGTCGACCAACTCGCGCTGGCGGTGGCGTGTGCCGTACCCGGTGGGACGCCCATCGCCTCGGCGACGTTCGGGGTGTTCCAGCCAATCGACTTTCACCGCGAGGACGGCATCGCCTCGCGCGTTGTGGCGTTCGTCGAGAGCCTCGCACTGGATAAGGTCGAGCCGCGGGAGACACCATTGCGGTTTGCCGCGGCGCTGTTCTCGTGGGGTGACGTCGCTCGAGACACGATCTATCGCGACAACGACGAGTCAGCCGCCGGCTAGCATTCCGCGCTTCGCCTGGCGGCTGATCGTGTCGACGGCTGTTTCTTTCGTCCTGCTTGAGGCTGCTCTTAGCGGACGGCGTCCGAGGCGATTGACTCGGCGATCTGCTGAATCATGCCGCCCTCGGCGGCGAGCGCCGCGCAGACGCGGAGCAGCTCCTCCAGCTCGAGTGCCCGGTTCTGGGGGACGCCCGCGACACGGGAGGCCCGGTTCAACACCGCGCGCGCGTCGGAGCTCGAGGTGACCACCCCAATGTGGGCCGCCAACTCATCGATCGTCAGTACCTGTGCCATCGTTCGCGTCCTCTGTCCGCCGGTGGGGCTCACGAGAATGCTCGGTGGTCGGAGGCGCGAGCCCGATGCGGGAACCCCCTCGGATCTGCCCGGCGAATCACGAATCACCGCCCAAGGTTTGACCCGGTAGCTAGCCCGCTCCGACAATCTGCGGCGTGCCAGTTACCTTTCGACCAACCGTCCATCGCCGCCTCCAACTGATCGCCGGCCTGCTGCTGGCCGTGCTCGTCGCGCTTGCTGCGATGGGGTGCGGGGCGCGGCGCGGTGCAACGCCGGTCGCGACGGCGACGCCGCGCGCGACCAACGGGCAGCCTCGGGCGTACCGCATCGGGTTCTCGGCGCTGCCGACCGCACTCACTGACCAGGCGCAGCAAGACGCGTTCGACCTGGGCGCGAAGTACGGCGATGTGCTGCTGCTGCAGAAGCCAGTCGCGTGGAGCGAGTTCGCGGCGGGCAGCACGCCGTCGACGAAGACGCGCATGCAGACCGCAAGCGAGCGCGATCACGCGCAGGCACGCGGACTGCAGCTGTTCATCGCGCTCGATCCATTCGACCCGGCAGACCGAGGACGGCTCGCATCACCGCCAGCCGGGAGCGAGACGCACGACCTGCGCGATCCGTCATTGCGCAGCGCACTGGTCGCGCAGGCGAAGTACGTCGCGGTGAACTACAAGCCGACGTATCTCGCGATCGGCGTCGAGGTGAACGGGACGTACGAGCGCAATCCCACGCAGTACCAGAAGTTCGTCGAGGCCTACAAAGAGGCGTACTCCGCAGCGAAGTCCGCATCGCCCAACACGATGGTGTTCCCGACATTCGAGTACGAGCAGCTGCTCGGCCTCGTGCCATGGGAAGCACCGCATCCGCCGCGATGGGAACTGCTGCGCGACTTCGCGGAACGCTCCGACATGTTCGCGATCTCGACGTATCCGTCGTTCACGTACTCGGTCGCGCGCAAGGTGCCGCCCGATTACTACCGACAGATCAAGGACCAGACGAAGCTGCCGATCGCGTTCGCATCGGCAGGCTACGCATCAGCGCCGGGTCGCGATGGTGTGAACTCCTCGACGCCGGATGAGCAGCGGCGCTTCTTGCAGCGCCTGCTCGGCGATGCGGACGCACTCGCGTCACCGCTCGTGGTGTGGTTTCTGCGGCAGGACGCGAACTACCTGACCGCGCCACCGTTCGATCTGTTCCAGAGCATCGGGCTCGTCGACGTGAAGGGAACCAACAAACAAGCGTGGCCGATCTGGGAGGCCACCTCGATGCGCCCGTACGACTCCTCGACACCTGCGAAGGAGCCACCGCCGGATCCGTCGAGCACGCCTTAGTCACTCGAGTGCAGCAACGAAGAACCCCGGCCGATGGCCGGGGTTCGTGCGTAGGTCGGGCGTGCGCCGGTTAGTAGGTGCAGCCGTTCTTGTCGAGCTCGCCTTTTGTGTCGGTGATCTGCTTCTCGAGCTCCTCGGCGCCGACGTTGCGGTCGGTACCGGCACTTGGCATGTCCTTCGACCCAAGCGGCTTGATGTCGAGCGGCTTGGCGATCTTCAGGCGGGTCTCGAGGTTCTGCAGCTTCGAGCGGAGCTGCGCGCAGACGACGGTATTGGTAGTAGTCATGAGGATCCTCCCTCGGAAAGCAACGCCAACTGGCGTCGCGGAGTCTACCTCGCAGGGAAGGTTTTAGGTCAAACGTTATGAGATAACTCGTGAAAATCTTGGGGCGAGCCCGCTCAGCCGAGGCGAGCCGAGCGCGCTAGAGTGGCGCCCACATACGGCGAGGTGCCCCGATGACCAACGAGATCGCGCAGATCGGCTTCGCAGCGTCCAGCTCGGTCTACGAGCGGGGGCGGCCGGACTACCCGGCTGCGGTGATCGACGGGCTGATGGAGACGTTGCGGCTCACCTCCACGAGCCGGCTGCTGGACCTGGCGACCGGCACGGGGAAGCTCGCGCGTGGGTTCATCGGGCGGGTCGACCTCGTGGCTGCCGAGCCGTCCGTCGAGATGTGCACGGAGTTCGCGCGCATCCAGCCGGGGGTGCCGCTGGTGGGTTCCGTCGGCGAGGTGCTGCCGTTCGCGGATGGCTCGCTGGACGCGGTGACGATCGGGACGGCGTTCCACTGGTTCGACGGGCCAGTCGCGGTGCGCGAGCTGCATCGCGTGCTGAAGCCGGGGGGGCGGGTGGCGCTGCTCTGGCTGCAGCGAGACGAGTCCGAGGGCTGGGTGAACGACCTCGTGCGCCTCGTGGACACGTACCGACCGGCGAACGCTCGGCGCTACGCGGAGACGCCGTGGCAGGCGGCCTGGGACACGACCGACGAGGCTGGCCGGCGACTGTTCACACCGCTGGAGTTCTCGCAGTCGCCGTTCGAGCAGCCGCTGGAGCGGGACGCGGTGGTGCAGCGCACTGCCTCGACCAGCTTCGTGGCGGCGATGGACGCGGAGCAGCGGGCCGAAGTGCTCGAGCGCGTGCGTGACCTGCTCGACACCCACGAGGCGACGCGCGGTCGGGACGTGATCGGCGTCCCGCACCAGGCTGAGGTGTACTGGGCCGAGCGCATCGGTTCGTAGCCCACGGGCCTTGTGATCGCGGATGATGCGCGTCGCACTGACCTCGACTCACTGACTGGGGCATTCGGTGATCGCTCGCACATCCTCGCGACACTGGCTCGCGGCACTCGTACTGACGTGTCTGCTCGCATTCGGGGTGCGCAGCGAGGCGTTCGCGGCCGAACCTGAGGAGCTGCAGGGATCGCTGCCGGCGACCGGTGGCATCTCGATCGCGGTGTGGAATGGCGGGCCAGTCGCGCGGCTGCGCGCGGCGGCACTTGAGCGCGGGTGCGGGGTCGCCTCGATCTGGGTGGAGAGCAGTGGCGACCTCGTTGGGTACGTGCCGGGTGCGCCGACGGTGGTGAACCAGGCGTTCACGGCGAAGTACAAGCTCGGCGGGTTCCCGACACCGACGCCCGTGCGGCCGGTGGGCACGGCGCTCGTGCTGATCTGCCAGGCGAGCACGGCGCCTGCTCGGGTGAACGGGATGCCCTCGACGGTGTCGTTCACAATCGATACGGGTGTGTCTGCCTCGGACGAGGCAGTGATACGCAGCGGTTCGGCGATGGCGGAAGACTACCTGCGCAACGTGTACGGGGGCGGGCTGTCGGCGCTCGACAGCATCAAGGTGCACGCCGACGCCGCTGGGGCGGCGATCACGGGGGCAGGGGTCCAGGCGACATCGTGCTGCACGACCAACGTCGGGGCGGTGAAATACTCGACAACGCACGCGGACTGGATTGCGGCGGGCACGTTCGTGCAGCCGTTCGGGTTCGACCCGCGCGTGGCGGTGCCGGCACACGAGTACTTTCACCTCTGGCAGATCGAGGTTGGCTGCATCAACACTCAGGTTCCCTCGTGGATGACTGAGGGGATGGCGGAATACCTCAGCTTCCAGGCCGTCCAGCGGCGCGGCGGGGTGATCTCGGACGACCAGCGCCGGCGCTACGAGTACTACGGGGCGTCCGGGGTGCCGAGCAGCGCGACGTTGCAGTCGATGGAGACGCGGACCGGGATGTTCAAGTACGCAGGCTCGTACAGCCTCGCGAACCTCGGGTTCCAGCAGCTGCTGAAGAGCCAACGGGCTGAGGCGATGCGGGAGTTCTGCGTGGACGTGGCGGGCGGCAAGACCTGGCAGGCCTCGTTCGCGGCGCGATTCGGGCAGGCGCCTGAGACGTTTTATTCGGCGTTTGAGGCGACTCGGAGCACCTTCAAGTAGCCGGAACCTCCGAGACATTCGGCAGGTCGGCGCACAACTCGGTGACCGTGACGTACTTACGCAGCCCCTCGACCACGTTCGGGAGCGGCTGTGGGTAGACGACGCTGTTCATCAAGGGATCCTCAGGCCACGCCAGCACACCGGCAGTCGAGAACGGGGCTGGGCCCCGGGAGTCGAGCGGCACCCATGTTCCGTCGAGGAGCACCGCACTGAAACCGTGCAGCCCGCCGACGTCATCGGTGATCTGGTAGCAGAAGCCGGTCGGCACGCCTGCTGCTCGCAGCAGCGCGGCGAGCAAATGACTTTGCCCGTAGCAAATACCTGTCCTGAGGCTAAGTACCTCCGACGCCGAGCACGTCACTTCCTGCCGGCCGGTGTCGACTGAGTGAGGAACCTCGCGTTACATCCACTCATAGGCAGCCTGAGCCTTGGCGGTCGCAGTGAGACGGCCCGCCGCGAGATCGTTACTCAGTGCGGCGACGGCAGGGTGAGCTGAGTCGATCACCTCGGACGGTTCGAGGTAGTCGTCGAGGCGGCCAGATGCGGGCTTGAGTTCCATTCGGTGAGTATGCCTGAGAGGGAGCGAGCCGGGCGCGACGCCAGGCGCATGAGCGCGCGATAATACGTTGGAAATGGACCGTATGTTCGGGACGCACTTGACGATCGCGACTTGATGTCAGCTGTGCCATGAATTGTTGACGCTACCTCGCGGTATCAGTACGGTTTACTTTCCCCTCACGCACCTCTATCCTTGACGCAACGTTGGCCGCGGTCATTTCACAGGGCTAGGAACCAAATCACGCCGGTTCGGCAAAGCGGAAGCATGCCGTCCGGTTTCGTGCGCGTTCCATGTTGGTCCCCTGCCGTCCCCGTGGCTGCAGCTGCTTCCGCTTCGCTGCCGTGTCTAGCCTCGGAGGGCCATTTTGGCAACCGACCGGCGCATCGTGCGCTCTATCCGTCGGGTCCCCAGCACAGTCAAGCAGTACGGCTCGGCACCATCGGTGCTGGAGATGCCGCACCTGATCGAGATGCCTCGCCAGGCGTATGACCGCTTCCTGCGCGACGGGCTGCGCGAGCTGTTCGACGAGATCTCGCCGATCACCGACTTCACCGGTACCCGGATGAAGCTCGAGTTCGGTGAGTACCGCCTCGAAGAGGCGAAGTGGAGCGAGCGCGAGTGCCGCCAGCGCGACGCGACGTACTGCGCGCCGCTGCGCGTGCGCTCGGCGCTGACCATCCTCGAGACCGGCGAGATCAAGGAGCAGGACCTCTTCCTGGGTGACCTGCCGCTGATGACCACCAACGGCACGTTCATCATCAACGGCGCCGAGCGCGTCGTTGTATCGCAGCTCGTGCGATCGCCTGGCGTGTACTTCACCGCCTCGCCCGACCCGGCCACGGGTCGCCGGCTGACGGCGGCGAAGCTGATCCCGAACCGCGGTGCATGGCTCGAGTTCGAGACGTCCAACAAGGACGTGCTGTCGGTGAAGGTCGACCGCAAGCGCAAGATTCCAGTCACGGTGCTGCTGCGTGCGATCGACATGGAAGACGAGAGCATCCCCGAGGACCAGCGCGGGACGAACGACCGCATCCTTGAGTGGTTCAAGGACATCGACACCAACGAGGACCACAAGTACATCGAGGCGACGCTCGCGAAGGACGCGACGGAAAACCGTCGGCAGGCTCTCGAAGAGTTCTACCGCCGCCTCCGCCCCGGAGACCCGCCGACGGCGGACAACGCTCGCGCACTGCTTGAGCAGCTGTTCTTCAGCGACCGCCGTTACGACCTCGGTCGTGTCGGTCGCTACAAGGCGAACAAGCAGCTGTCGCTGGTCGACGCGCCGACGGTCCGCACGCTGCGGCCGGCGGACATCATCGCGATCATCAAGAAGCAGATCCTCGTCAACAACGGCAAGGGCCAGCCAGACGACATCGACCACCTGGGCAACCGCCGCGTGCGTGCCGTCGGTGAGCTGATCCAGAACCAGTTCCGCGTCGGCCTGCTCCGCATGGAGCGCGTCGTGCGCGAGCGCATGACGATCACCGACCCGGAAGAGACGACGCCGTCGGCGCTCGTGAACATTCGCCCGGTCGTGGCCGCCATGAAGGAGTTCTTCGGCGGCTCGCAGCTGTCGCAGTTCATGGACCAGACGAACCCGCTGGCTGAACTGGCGCACAAGCGCCGCCTGTCGGCCCTCGGCCCCGGTGGTCTCTCGCGAGACCGCGCCGGGTTCGATGTGCGTGACGTCCACTTCAGCCACTACGGCCGCATCTGCCCGATCGAGACGCCAGAAGGTCCGAACATCGGACTGATCGGCAACCTCGCGACATACGGCCGCGTGAATGACTTCGGCTTCATCGAGACGCCGTACCGCCCCGTGCTGCACGAGGTCGGGACGCGCAGTGCCGAGCTCGTCGGTCGCTTCCTCGCCGAGGAGGTCAAGGACGGCTCCGGCAAGGTGATCGGCAAGGACGGCCAGCAGGTCGACGCGGCGATGGCGGCTGCACTGGCGAATGCGGCGAACGACCGCATCGCGGTGATGCCGTTCGCCTCGACGGAGACGAACTACCTCGACGCACACTCGGAAGAGCCGCTGCGCATCGCGCAGGCGAACACAGCACTGGACGAGCACGGCAACATCATCGCCGCGCGCGTCGAGGTGCGGCACGGTCAGCACCCGCGCATGGTGCTGCCGATCGAAGTGGACTACATGGACGTGTCGCCTCGACAGATGGTGTCGGTGGCGGCTGCGCTCATTCCGTTCCTTGAGCACGACGACGCCAACCGCGCCCTGATGGGCGCCAACATGCAGCGACAGGCTGTGCCGCTGCTGCGCCCGGAAGTGCCACTGGTAGGCACGAGCATGGAGCGCCAGGTCGCGATCGACTCGGGCCAGGTGCTGCTTGCGGAAGAGGACGGCGAGATCACCTCGTCGACCGCCAACTTCATCACGGTGAAGTACCAGTCGGGCCGCGAGGTGCGCTACCCGCTGCTGAAGTTCGTGCGCTCTAACCAGGGCACGTGCATCACGCAGCGCCCGCTGGTCTACAAGAACCAGGCTGTGCGCCGCGGTCAGCCGCTGGCGGACTCGTCGTCGACGCAGAACGGCGAGCTCGCGCTCGGTCAGTCCGTACTCGTGGCATTCATGTCATGGGAAGGTCTGAACTTCGAGGACGCGATCATCCTTTCTGAGTCGGTGCTGCGCGACGACAAGTTCACCTCGATTCACATCGAGAAGTACGAAGTCGAAGCGCGTGACACGAAGCTCGGCGCTGAGGAGATCACGCGCGACATCCCGAACGTCGGCGAGGAGTCGCTGCGCGACCTCGACGAGGAAGGGATCATCCGCGTCGGCGCGGAGGTGCGTGAAGGCGACATCCTGGTCGGCAAGATCACGCCGAAGGGCGAGACCGAGCTGACGCCGGAAGAGAAGCTGCTGCGCGCGATCTTCGGTGAGAAGGCGCGCGAGGTGAAGGACACCAGTCTGCGCGTGCCTCACGGCGAGCGCGGCAAGGTAATCGATGTGCGCGTCTTCAAGCGCAGCTCCGATGACGAGCTGTCGGCGGACGTGAACATGATGGTGCGCGTCTCGGTCGCCCAGAAGCGGAAGATCTCCGAGGGCGACAAGATGGCCGGTCGCCACGGCAACAAGGGTGTTGTCTCGCGCATCATGCCCCTCGAGGACATGCCGTACCTCGTGGACGGTCGCTCCGTAGAGATCGTGCTGAACCCGATCGGTGTGCCGTCGCGCATGAACGTCGGCCAGGTGCTGGAAACGCACCTTGGCTGGGCGGCATCGACGCTCGGCTTCCGAGCGCTGACGCCGGTGTTCGACGGTGCGACGGATGGCGAGATTCAGGACGCGCTGGCGCGTGCCTGGGTGGCGATCCAGTCCGGCGCGGTCGAGACCGAGAAGGCGACGAACTCCACCGACAACGTGGTCGGCGAGCGCGTCGACATCGAGGCGATGGAAGCGTATCTGCGTGAGGGCGGCTTCGACCCCGATCTTGCGCTGCGCAACGGGCCGGTCGGCACCGCTCGACACGCTTGCCTGTCCCTCTGGATGGAGGGGCACGGCGAGAGCAACGTGCGTGACATGGCGAAGGCCGAATTCGATGCACTGGTGCTCGCAGTCGCGAAGCGCACGAACGATGCACCTCCGGTGATCGGCAAGCAGTACGTGTACGACGGCCGCACGGGCGAGGTGTTCGACCAGCCGATCACCGTTGGCTACATGTACATGCTGAAGCTCATCCACCTGGTGGAAGACAAGATCCACGCTCGCTCGACGGGCCCCTACTCCCTCATCACGCAGCAGCCGCTGGGTGGTAAGGCGCAGTTCGGTGGCCAGCGCTTCGGCGAGATGGAAGTGTGGGCCCTCGAGGCTTACGGCGCCGCGCACATCCTGCAGGAGATGCTCACGGTGAAGTCCGACGATGTTGTCGGTCGCGTGAAGGCGTACGAGGCGATCGTGAAGGGCGAGAACACCATGGAGCCCGGCGTGCCGGAATCCTTCAAGGTGCTCGTGAAAGAGCTGCAATCACTCGGCCTGAGTGTCGAGATTCTGAATGAGGACGAGGAGCAAGTGTCCTTCAACGAGGACTACATGGACGCAATCCCGTCGCTCGGTATCAACCTGTCTGGCCGCGAATCGGAGGACATCCGTGCTTGAGGTCAATGATTTCAACGCGATCCGTCTCTCACTTGCTTCCCCGGCGCAGATCCGGTCCTGGTCGTATGGCGAGGTCACGAAGCCGGAGACGATCAACTACCGCACGCTGAAGCCTGAGAAGGATGGCCTGTTCTGCGAGAAGATCTTTGGTCCGACCAAGGACTTCGAGTGCTACTGCGGTAAGTACAAGCGTGTCCGTTACAAGGGCATCGTCTGCGACAAGTGCGGCGTCGAAGTGGCGCGCTCCAAGGTGCGCCGTGAGCGCATGGGGCACGTCAGCCTCGCTGCGCCGGTCGCGCACATCTGGTTTTCCAAGGGCGTGCCGTCGCGCATGGGCCTGCTGCTCGACATTCCGCCGCGCACACTTGAGCGCGTGCTGTACTTCGCGCAGTACGTGATCACTGAGGTCAACGAAGAGGCGCGTCTGCACGCGCTCGAACTGCTGCAGCAGGAGATCGACGAGGAGGTCAACCGCCGCCAGGGCGAGACCTCTTCGCGCATCACGCTGCGCGAAGAGGTGCTGGCGCAGGAGACGGGCGAGATCGACAAGCGCCGCGACTCAGCGCTGACCGAGGCCGATGAAGAGTTCCAGCGCGACATCGACGCCGTCATGGCGGAGGCTCGTGACATGGAGACGGACCTGCAGTCCCGCGTGGGCGAGAAGCTCCGCGCGCGCCTGCCGTTCCGCGACGCGACGCTCGCTGCTCGTGGCGACACGATCGGCACCGAGACGCAGCACGCGCTGCGCGAGGCGACGCAGACGCAGGTCGCGTCTGTCGAGGAGCGCATCGCCAACAAGAAGGCCGACCTGCAGCTGATGGCGGACGCCGCCAAGCAGCAGAAGCGCGACCAGGCGTTCCAGGAGCTGGAGCCGCTGCGCAAGCAGATGACTGACTCTCGCACGCAGGTGCGCAAGGAGTACGACCCGCTGGTGAAGCGGCTCGACAAGCTGCGCGACCCGGTCGAGGCCGACTCGCTAACTGTGCTCACCGAGCAGGAGCACCGCGAGCTCGAGGACCGCTTCGGCCTCGTGTTCCGCTCCGGCATGGGCGCCGAGTCGATCCTCTCGATCCTCGAGCGGCTCGACCTCGTCGTGCTGCGGCAGCGGCTGCAGGAGGAGATCCAGTCGACCAGCGGCCAGCGCAAGAAGAAGGCCACGAAGCGCCTGCGCGTCGTGGAGGCCCTGCGCAAGTCCGGCAACAAGCCGGAGTGGATGGTCATCCAGGAGCTGCCGGTGCTCCCGCCAGACTTGCGCCCGATGGTGCAGCTCGACGGCGGTCGCTTCGCGACATCCGACCTGAACGACCTCTACCGCCGCGTGATCAACCGCAACAACCGCCTGAAGCGACTGCTGAACCTCGGCGCGCCCGAGATCATCATTCGCAACGAGAAGCGCATGCTGCAGGAGGCCGTCGACTCGTTGATCGACAACGGTCGCCGTGGCCGCGCGGTCGCGGGCTCCGGCAACCACAAGCTGAAGTCGCTCTCTGACTTGCTGAAGGGCAAGCAGGGCCGCTTCCGCCAGAACCTGCTGGGCAAGCGCGTCGACTACTCGGGCCGCTCGGTCATCGTGGTCGGGCCGAACCTGCACCTGAACCAGTGCGGTCTTCCGAAGAAGATGGCACTGGAGCTGTTCAAGCCGTTCATCATGCACGCGCTGGTGCGCAACGGCCTGGCACACAACATCAAAAGCGCCAAGCGCATCGTTGAGCGCGCACGGCCCGAGGTGTGGGACGTCCTCGAAGAGGTGATCCACGACCGGCCGGTGCTGCTCAACCGCGCACCGACGCTGCACCGCCTGGGTATCCAGGCGTTCGAGCCGGTGCTCGTTGAGGGCTCGGCGATCCAGCTGCACCCGCTCGTCTGCTTCGCGTACAACGCGGACTTCGACGGCGACCAGATGGCTGTGCACGTCCCGCTGTCCTACGAGGCAGTGGCCGAGGCACGCCAGGTGATGCTGTCCACGAAGAACCTGCTCTCGCCGTCTGACGGTGAGCCAGTCGTGGCGCCGACCCTGGACATGGTCCTCGGCTGCTACTACATGACGTGGGAGCGCATTCCGGAGCCCGGCGAGAAGCGCCACGCGTTCGGCACTGCGGCCGACGTGGTCGCGGCGTACGACCGTGGCGTCGTGAAGCTGCACGACCCGGTGCACGCGCGTGTGTTCGGCAACTTCGTCGACACCACCGTGGGCCGCGTGATCTTCAACCAGATCGTGCCGGAGGCGATTGGCTTCCAGAACGAGCTGATGAAGAAGGCGCAGCTGCGCGAGCTGGTGTCGCGGATCTACCGCGAGATCGGCCCGGAGCGGACGGTCGAGTTCGTCGACGAGATGAAGAACCTCGGCTTCCGATACGCCACGCAGTCCGGCATCTCGATCTCGGTCGCGGACATCCGCGTGCCGGCGGGCAAGCCGGAGCTGATGGCCGAGGCCGACGCGCGCATCGACGACATGGAAGAGCAATACCAGATGGGGCTCGTCACTGAGAACGAGCGCTACCAGGCTGCCATCAACATCTGGACCGACACCACCAACAAGATCCAGGACGCGCTGCAGGGCTCGCTCGACCCCGAGGGTCCGCTGCAGATGATGTCGCTCTCCGGCGCGAAGGGGAACATCGCGCAGATCCGCCAGATGGCTGGCATCCGCGGTCTGATGACCGACCCGTCCGGGCGCATCATCGACCTGCCGATTCGCTCCTCGTTCCGCGAGGGCTTGTCGGTGCTCGAGTACTTCATCTCGACGCACGGTGCCCGCAAGGGTCTGGCGGACACGGCGCTTCGTACGGCGGACTCGGGTTACCTGACCCGCCGCATGATCGACGTGGCGCAGGACCTGATCGTGCTGATGGACGACTGCGTTGGTCCCGACGAGGCCATCCCGGGCGTGTGGCTGCGTGAGCGTGCAGAGGCGGGCATCCTCGCCTCCCTACGCGAGCGCATCACGGGCCGCTGGGCTGCCTCGGCGGTCGCGGACCCCGCGACGGGCGAGATCATCGTCCCGGCCAACGACGAAATCACTGAGGCGCTCGCAGAGCGAATCATGGATGCGAACGTCGAGCAGATTCAGGTGCGCTCGCCGCTGACGTGCCAGGCACGTCGTGGCATCTGCGCACTGTGCTACGGCCGTTCGCTCGCGACCGGCAACCTGGTCGCGCAGGGTGTGGCTGTCGGCATCATCGCCGCGCAGTCCATCGGTGAGCCGGGCACGCAGCTCACGATGCGCACGTTCCACACCGGTGGTGTGGCGTCCAGCCTCGACATCACGTCGGGTCTGCCGCGTGTCGAGGAGATCTTCGAGGCTCGCGTGCCCAAGGGGCAGGCGACCATGTCGGAGATCGACGGTGTGGTGCTGGTCCAGCGCAACGCCGACAGCCGCATGATCACTGTGACCAACACTGAGTCGTACTCGGAAGAGTACGAAGTGCCGGAAGAGTTCGAGCTACTCGTCGAAGAAGGCGAGATGATCGACGGCAACGAGATCATCGCCGCCCCGCCCGAGGGTGTGGAGTCGAACCTCCCGGTCGCCAACCTGAAGTCAGGCATCCCCGGTCGTGTGGAGTACATCCGCGGCAACGCGCGCAAGCGCAAGCCGACGGCTGTCCGCATCATCTCGGAGGCTGTGGACGCTCGCGAGTACCCGATTCCGGCCGCGGCGCGCGTGCGCGTCGAGACCGGCGAGTTCGTGCGAGCCGGTCAGCAGCTCACTGAGGGTGCGCTCGACCCGCAGGACGTGCTCTCGATCCTGGGTCCGGAAGCCGTGCAGATTTACCTCGTCGATGAGGTGCAGCGCGTCTACCGGTCACAGGGTGTGAACATCAACGACCGCCACATCGAAGTGATCGTGCGCCAGATGCTGCGCAAGGTCCGCGTCGAAGAGGCGGGCGACACCGAGCTGCTCCCGTCGGAGCTGCTTGAGCGTCACGCGTACGAGGACATGAACGCTCGACTCATCGCTGAAGGCGGTGAGCCGGCGACGGCGGTGCCAGTGCTGCTGGGCGTTACGCGCGCCTCGCTGAGCACGGACTCCTTCCTCGCAGCGGCGTCGTTCCAGGAGACCACTCGCGTCCTCACCGACGCGGCGATGTCCGGTGCGACCGACCACCTGCGCGGCCTGAAGGAGAACGTGATCATCGGCAAGCTGATCCCAGCACGGGCCCCGATCATCGTCGAGCGGCCCACGCCGATCGCCGAGATCGCGATGCCCGAGTCGCTGATGCTGCCGTTCATCTTCGACTTCGAGCGGCCTGAGCCTTCGCTCATGGGCCAGGAGGAGTCGCTGTTCGAGCTGCTGCAGTCCGCACCGGCGGGTGGCAGCGCGTACGTGGCGGAGCCCGACTAACCGACTTGTCGGTGTTCGCCCTGACGCTTGAAACGTTTGTTTAGTACGAAGGCCCCCGAGGTGACTCGGGGCCTTCGTTTGTCTGGCGACGTGCGAGCGCCGAAGGAAGGTCAGCGGCCGCCGAGCAGTTGCAGGTACAAGTCTTCGAGCGTCGGACGCGCCGTGCGAAGCGACGTCACGCGGTGATCCACGAGGAGGCGGAGCACGGCTTCGACGCCTGCCGTGTCATGCACCTCGACACGATGCGTCTGGTCAGACACTGCCGACACGGCACTCACAGCCGGCAGCAGTTGCAGCGCCTCCAACGTCTCGGGCCGCGCACCTTCGAACTCGACTGCTTCGAGGCCGCGGAGCAGCGCGCCGAAGGATCGGGGCGTCTCAGTCGCGATCACCTGACCTCGGTCGATGAAGGCAACGGCATCGCACAGCGCTTCGGCCTCAGCCATGTCGTGCGTCGTCAGGAGGATCGTGCGGCCTTGCGATCGCAGTTCGAGGATGAGGTCGCGGAACTCGTGCGCCGCGACTGGATTCATTCCTGTCGTTGGCTCGTCGAGGAACAGCATGCGCGCGTCGGCAATGAGTCCTCGCGCGAGGTGCAGGCGCTGCTTCATGCCTCGTGAGTACGTCTCGACTCGATAGTCCGCGCGTTCGGTGAGGCCTACACGCTCGAGGGGCGAGTCGACACGACGCTTCGTCTCGGCCTGTGGGACGTGGTAGAGCGCTGCCCAGTACTCGAGGTTCTCGCGGCCGGTCAGGCGCCAGTACAGACCGCGGTCGCCCCCGAAGACGATACCGATGCGCGGGCGCACCTCGTGCTTCTGCCGCACGACATCGTAGCCGAGCACTGAGGCGTGGCCGCTGGTCGGCAACAGCACCGTGGAGAGGATCTTCACCAGTGTGGCCTTGCCGGCGCCATTCGGCCCGAGCAGGCCCTGCACCATGCCATCCTCGACGCTCAGCGATAGCCCGTTGAGCGCGACCACGTTCGGCTCGCGCGAATGCGTCTCGTACACACGTCTGAGGTCGACGGTTTCGATCGCTGTCATCTACCGCCTACCTCACGAACTCGATCGAACCGTCGGCGCGACCAGCGTCGGCCATGCGATCCATCGTCAGCACGCTGATTGCCAGCCAACCAGCGCTCACCACGATCGACCACACTGCGTTCGAGGCGATCATGGCCAACGGCGCGCCATCGAAGACACCTCGGATCGCTGCAAGGCCATGCGTGAGCGGCAGGCAGTTTGCAATGACCTGCACCCAACCAGGCCAGAACGCGACCGGGACACTGACGCCGCAGAAGGCCATGAGCGCGGTCAGCGCGCTGTTGTGCACGACGTTGCGAGCCGAAGGCATGCGTGTCACGAGCGAGCCGAGCCTCAGCGCGAAGCAGAACACACTGGCACAGATCAGCGTGACGAGCGGCGCGATCAACAGGGCGCTCGGCCATGGCACTGCGATGCGAAACACCACGGCGAGCGTGACCAACGACGCGAGCGAGGTCGCGATGCCATTGAGCAGCCAGATCGCGGTGCGCCCAATGACCGCCGGGATCAGACTCGAAGGAGAGACGACGAGCAGCGGATACGTACCGTCGCCTCGATCCCACGTTGACGCGGGCACCGTCCAGTTCACGGCGAGTGCACCCACAACCACACCGTTGCCAATGACGAGGTAGCGCAGCGACTCGGGGGAGTCGAGTAGTTGGCCGATCATCGCGAAGAACGTGGCCTGGGCGACGATGCGCAGCAGCCAGCCGCCCGTCCACGTACTCCACGTCCAGAAGCCAGTGAATTGCATCCACCCCACGCGCAGGCCGTACAGGAACACTCGAATGTCGCTCATCGGAGCCCCAATGCCCCGTCCCGCTGCAGGCGGTCGAGCATGCGCCCGAGGATGAGTGCGCCGATGCCGCCTGCAAAGGCGCCGAGGCCCGCCAGCGCGGTGAGACGCCATGCGAGGTTGACCATCTCATCCGCGCGCAGTGAGTCGCGCAGGAGGTCAGCGGCCCAGTACAGGAACACCAGCGGGCTCAACGGCTGCAGCCAGCTCGGCAGATACTGCACCGGCACCAGCACGCCAGCGATCAGGTAGAGCGGATACGTGACCGAGTTCTGGAAGGTGCGCGCCGAGCGGCCGAAGCAAAACAGGGCCGCCATCAGCAGCGCGGTGCCCGCCGATGAGAAGACAGTCAGCACCAGTGTCGCTGCCGCGACCCACGGGTGGTGGAACTCTACAGAGATGCCGAAGACGCCGACGGTGATCGCCCAGATCTCGACGAACCCAACCAGGCCGAGCGCGTTCAGCAGCAGGATGCGCGGCCAGAGCGTCGCGAACAATGGCGTCGGGGCCGCGACCAACAGCTCAAGCAATTGCTCATCTCGGTCGTTGGTGACGACCTCGCTCGCCACGAAGAAGCCCATCTGCGCGACCGTCATCAGCAGCGGCGCAACCATCGCGTAGCCGGCGAGGTCGCTACGACCCGAGTGCACAAAGATCGCAAGGAACACGAGCGCGAAGAGCGGCATCGTGAGGACCGGCATGAGATCCTCGAAGCTGCGCGTCGACATGCGCACCTGCGCCTGCACGGCCGCAATCGCCGGTCGGAACGGACTCACGCTGCCTCCTGCGATACCGGGCGTCGTTGTCGATGCGTTCTGCGGGGCGATTCTACGCAGATTAGGGAGGCGGCGAGCCGATCTCGAGTGGCTACTTCGGTGGGAGCGTGGCGACGTAGGAGCGGGAGCGCTCGATCCACTTCGCGAGAGTGGCTTTGGTCTTGAGGGCGTCTAGGTCGACGGTGAGCCAGCCTTGCATCGGGCGGCCGGTGGATGTCGAAGGGATGGACTCGAGGCTGCTTGAGGGCCTCGGTCTGCTCGCTCGGGATGCGGATGAGCAGGCGATCGGCATGCACGCCAACGAGCATCCGCGCTGAGCTCTTCGCCTGACGGCTCATCGGATCTCGCCACATGAAGACGAGGCCGCCGAACATCTTTTGCTCGCGGATGTCCGAGGCGTCCCTCGGAGTCCGCGAGGAGGGTGCGGACGCGCTCGGCGAGCTGCTCGTTGTACGGCATCGTGGCGATTCTACGCAGGTTCGCGACGCTGCTACCCTGAGAGCAGGCATCGCGCCGCCCCCACGACTTGGAAGGATCCATCGAGCATGGCCGAGAGCGCCCTCGATACGGCGATCAAGCAGTTCCACGAGGCCGCCGACCGTGCGGCGTTGGACACCAGCCAGCGAGAAATCCTGACCGCGTTCAAGACGGTGTACGAGACTGAGTTCCCCGTGGAGATGGACGACGGGACGTTCCGCGTGTTCCGCGGCTACCGCGTGCACCACAACAACGCACGCGGCCCAGTGAAGGGCGGCGTGCGCTTCTCGCCAGAGGTGAGCCTGGACGAGGTCAAGGCGCTGGCGATGTGGATGACGTGGAAGTGCGCTGTTGTTGGCATCCCGTTCGGTGGGGCCAAGGGCGGCGTGATCGTCGACCCCTCGAAGCTGTCGCAGAACGAGCTGCAAAACCTCACCCGTCGGTACACGGCCGAGATCACGCCAATCATCGGGCCTGACCAGGACATCCCGGCGCCGGACATGGGCACGAACGCTCAGATCATGGCCTGGATGATGGACACGTACTCGATGGGGCACGGGTACACGATCCCCGGTGTCGTCACGGGCAAGCCTGTGTCGTTGGGCGGCTCGGAAGGGCGCTACGAAGCGACCGGCCGAGGGCTGCTGTTCATCCTCGAGGAGCATCTGCGCGAAGCGGGCGGCGTGCGCGGCAAGCGCATCGCGGTGCAGGGCTTCGGCAACGTCGGCGGCGTGGCGGCTCGGTTGATGCATCGCGCCGGCGCCATCGTGCAGTACATCTGCGACAAGGACACGGGCATCTATCGCGTCGAGGGCGTTGACTGCGATTCGGCGTTCGCCTTCATCGAATCCGGTGGACTGCTCAAGGACTGGACGGGCGAAGGCGAGCGCATTCCCCCCGCCGACGTGCTGACTGCTGATGTGGACGTGCTCGTGCCGGCGGCAGTGGAGCACTCGCTGACCGCGGAGAACGCGGGACAGGTGCGCGCGCCATTGATCCTCGAGGGCGCCAACGGGCCGACGACGTCCGAGGCAGATGCGATCTTCCTCGAGCGCGGCATCCCGGTGATTCCCGACGTGCTCGCGAATGCGGGCGGCGTGACCGTCTCGTACTTCGAGTGGGTGCAGGCGCGGCAGTATCTGCACTGGAGCGAGGAGCAGGTCAACGAGGAGCTGCGCCGAATCATGGTGACGGCATATCGCGCGATTCAGCAGCGCGTCACCTCGAACCCCGGCACCTCGATGCGACAGGCTGCGCAATGGATCGGCGTCGAGCGCGTGACCGAGGCGACGACGCTGCGCGGCATCTACCCATAGTCGCGTGACACCCGTCTCCAACGATCTGGCACACGAGCGCATCGCGGTGATCGTGCTCGCGGCGGGGTCGTCGTCACGCATGGATGGCGTCGACAAGATCTGGGCCGACCTCGGTGGCGTGCCGCTGCTCGCGCACTCGCTGCGCACAGCGAGCATGCTCGCAGGCGTGACGGACATCGTGGTCGTGAGCAGCGGCGCACGGCATGCCGACATCACGGCGCTGGCCTCGAAGGCTGGTGTCGAGGTGCGCTGCATTGAGGGTGGCGCACGCCGGCAGGACTCGGTGGCGCGGGGGATCGAGGTGGCACCCGACGCGGACTATTACCTCGTGCATGACGGGGCGCGGCCGCTCGCGCGTGCGCCATTGTTTACACGCGTACTCGACGCTGCGCGCCTGCATAGCGCAGTCGTGCCGGTGGTGCCAGTCGTGGACACGGTGAAGCGCCTCGATGGACACGGGCGCGTGCTCGAGACCGTGGACCGCAGCGCGCTCGCGGCGGTGCAGACACCGCAAGGGTTCGCGGGGGAGCTACTACGACGCGCCCACCGTGAGGTGACGGCGGACGCCACCGATGACGCCTCGATGGTGGAGGCGCTGGGTGAGCCGGTCGTGACGGTGGCAGGCGATTCTGCGAATCTGAAGGTGACGACGCCGCGCGACCTCGTGATCGCGCGTGCGCTGCTCGCCGCAGCGTCACAGGCAGATGGGTCCGAGGGGTAGGCCATGCGCGTCGGGATCGGCTACGACATCCACCAGTTCCGCGCCGAAGGCACGTTGCGCCTCGGCGGGATCGAGATCAGCGAGGCACCGCAGCTCGACGGACACTCCGACGGCGACGCGCTGATTCACGCGGTGATCGACGCCATCCTCGGCGCGGCGGGTGAGGGCGACATCGGGCAGCACTTCCCACCGGGCGACCCGGCGACGCGCGGCATCGACAGCCGCGAGCTACTGACGCGGATGGTGCGGCTCGTCTCGGCGCGCGGCTTCACGGTGCACAACGTGGACGCGACGGTGATCGCAGAGCGGCCGCGGCTCGGGCCGCACATCGCCACCATGCGCGAGGCACTGGCGCGCTGCCTGAGCGTGCCGTCCTCGGCGGTGAATGTGAAGGCGACGACACACGAGCGCTTCGGCTCGCTCGGGAGCGGCGAGGCGATTGCAGCGCTCGCGACCGTGCTGCTCGACGAAGACAGCGCCTAACCGTCGGGGCGTAGGGCTGGCCCTGCGGCGGCTCGGGCGTGGCGTGCGCTATCCTAGACCGACGATGAACCACCTCGACAGCCGCGAGTTGTTTTCCTGCGCGTGTGCGCGCTGTCTCCGGGGGTAGCCGGCTTCCTGCTGGCGCCCCGAGCCACGACGCTCCACTGACGCGCAGAAGGGAACCGCCGATGGGCTGGCTCGCTCGACTTCACGAAGACATCGAGGCCGCGCGGCAGCGTGACCCCGCTGCCCAAAACTCACTCGAGATCCTCGTCGCCTACCCAGGCATCCACGCGCTGTTGATCTACCGGCTCGCGCACGGGCTTTCCACACGCGGATGGGTGGTGCTCCCGCGGCTGATCTCGCACTTTGGTCGCTGGGTGACCGGCATCGAGATTCACCCGCGCGCCACGATCGGACGGCGACTGTTCATCGACCACGGCATGGGCATCGTGATCGGCGAGACCGCGGTGATCGGCGACGACTGCCACCTCTATCAGGAGGTCACGCTCGGCGGGACCTCGACGCGACGTGAGAAGCGTCATCCCACCCTCGAAAACGGCGTGGTCGTCGGCGCGGGCGCGAAGATCATTGGCGCCGTGACGATTGGCTCACACGCGCGCATCGGCGCGGGCAGCGTGGTGATCTCGAACGTGCCGCCGTTCGCGACGATCGTGGGCGTGCCGGGCCACATCGTGGCGTTCACCAACGCGACCAATGACACCGTCGAGCAGCTGCCTGACCCCGAGTGGGATCGCCTGCAGGACCTCGAGCGACGCATCGCAGACCTCGAGCGACACGCAGGGACAGCTGCGCCGGGTGGCGGCTTCGATGGCGGCGCTGCACCTCGGACGACCGGCGGCGAGGGAGCACCGTAGTGCGGCTGTACAACACGCTCACCTCGACGGTCGATGACTGGGCGCCGATGCAGGCTGGCCGCGTGGGCATCTATGTCTGCGGTGTCACGCCGTACTCGGAGAGCCACATCGGTCACGCGATGTCCGCGATCGTCTACGACGTACTCGTGCGCTACCTGCGCTGGGGTGGCAACTCGTTCGGCGGCATGCAGGTCACGTATGTCTCGAACTACACGGACGTGGACGACAAGCTGATCGTGCGCGGACATGAGCTCGGCATTGACCCGCTCAAACTCGCGGACCAGAACATCGCGCAGTGGGAAGCCGAGCAGGCACAGCTCGGGCTGATACCGCCTGACGTACGACCTCGAGTGACCCGTGAGATCGAGGCGATCCTCGCGCTCACCGAGCAGTTGATCGCCAACGGCGCTGCGTACTCGACGCCTACGGGCGACGTGTACTTCCGCGTGCGCTCGGACGACGACTACGGCAAGCTCTCGCACCGCAACATCGAGGAGTTGCGCACCGGTACGCGATTCGAGCCCGGCGACGAGAAGGAGTTCCCGCTCGACTTCGCGCTGTGGAAGCGCGCCAAGCCTGGCGAACCCTCGTGGCCCTCGCCATGGGGCGCGGGACGGCCAGGCTGGCACATCGAGTGCTCCGCAATGGCGCAGCGGTACCTCGGTGACACGTTCGACATCCACGGCGGCGGGCTCGACCTCGTGTTCCCGCACCATGAGAACGAGGTTGCACAGTCAGAATCGGCGACCGGCAAGCCGTTCGCGCGCGTGTGGATGCACAACGGCCTCGTGCGCCTCGACGGCGAGAAGATGTCGAAGTCGCTCGGCAACGTGATCAGCGTGCGCGAGGCGCTCGAGCGCTGGACGTCGGATGCGCTACGCCTGTTCGTGCTGTCGAGTCACTACCGCAGCCCGAACAACGTCACCGACGACGCCCTGGTCGCCGCGCAGCGTGGCATCGATCGCCTCACCGCGGCACTGCGGCCGTTCGACGGTGTGCCGAACCTCGACGAGCAGGAGCTGCGCGACCACCACGGCTATCCAATCGCGGGCCCACTCGTACGTCCCGCTGACACGGCGCGCGAGCGATTCATCGAGTCGATCGAAGACGATGTGAACACGTCGCAGGCGATCGCCGCGCTGTTCGACCTCGTGCGCGAGATCAACCGCCGACGCGATGCAGCACAGGATGCGGTCGCCGAGCAGCACACGCTGCGCGAGCTCGCAGACCTCCTCGGGCTGCGGCTCGAGGAATCAAACGTTGAGGCAGACCTCGATGTCGTCGCGCTATCGAAGCTCGCGAAGCAGTTCGAGGTCGTGTGCGGTGGCACCGATGCCGCCTCGACGATCGAGGCGCTGCTCGCGCATCGCGAGGAGGCGCGCCAGACGCGCAACTTTGCGGTGGCCGATGGCATTCGCAATGGGCTCGCGGCTGCAGGCGTTGAGGTCGAGGACACAGCGGCCGGGGCGCGTTGGAGTCCGCGCGCCAGCTAGGCCGAGCTGACTCTCTGCTGGGCTAGAAGCGCATCATGCGGCGGCGCGTCACCACGATGAGCGCGACGATCGATGCCAGCACGACGACCGCGAGCAGGCGCAGCGCGATCGAAGTCTCAGCACCACGCTCGAGCGTGGTGTCTGGCGTCGGGCTTGGCGCTGCGGACTGCGCGGGGCCAGTGCCGGTCGCGGGAGCACGAGGCGTACTCGTTGTCGCTGCTGCCGGGCCGGGCGGCGTGCGGTCGGATGGCAGCGCGGGCGTGGCGACTACGGCCTGTGCGGGCGCGGTGGGTGCGGCCCGCGGTGGGTCGGCGTTGTTGCCACAGATCGAGCCGTCCTGCGGCGTGACGCCGTTCAGCAAGTAGGCATTCACGACGTCATCGACGCAGCGCACGCCCGAGAGGTAGACGGTGTGGCCGTCACCCTCATGCGTGAGCAGCACGCCGCTGGGCAGCGCCTTGCGGGCGGCGAGCGCCCACTCGAAGGGCGTCGCGGGATCGTTTGTGGTGCCGACGATCAGCACGGACGGTGCGCCGGTCGCGCCGGTGACGTCGACGGGCTGCGGTGGCACCGGCCAGAGCGCACAGCCGAGACCACCCGCGGCCATCGAGCGACCGATGCGCGGGGCGACCTTCACGAGCTCATCGGCCAGCGCGCGGTAGTGCGCGAGGTCACGCGAGTACTCGTAGTCGAGGCAATTCACTGCGGCGTTCATCTCGAGCTGATTCGCGTAGCCGCCGCTGCCCTGACGGCCGAGGTAGGCATCGGCGAGACGCACGAACGTGCTCGCATCACCGTTGCGCGCCTCGGTCACGGCGCGTTCGAGTGCGCGCCAGCTGAACGGGCGATAGAGGGCCTGGAACGCGCCCAGCAGCACCTCGCCTGCCCCCGCGGGGCGGTCGAGGTCGGGTGCAGGGATCGGCTTCGTGCGCGCCTGGTCGACCAGGTCATGGATCGCACTCCACGGCTCCTTGCCGCCCTCGGCCAACGGACATGAGCGCTGTTTGCAGTTCGCGTTGAAGCCATCGATCGCGCGCTCGAAGCCGATAGCCTGTTGCGCGGGCGCCTCGTCGGCGGTGAGGCCAGGGTCGATGGCCCCATCGAGCACGAGCGCACGTACGCGCGTGGGGAAGCGGTCGGCGTACAGCTCGCCGAGCAGCGTGCCATACGAGAAGCCAACGTACGTGAGCTTGTCGTCACCGACGGCTTCACGGATGCGATCCATATCGCGCACGACATCGAGTGATCCGAGGTGCGGCAACAGGTCGCCACCGCGCTGGCCGCAGAGCGTGGCGAAGTCGCGCGTGATGCGTGTGACCTCGGCCCACTGGTCGTCGTTCGACGGCTCGGGCTCGCTCGCGGCGAGCGCCTGGATGTTGTCGTGGCAGAGCAGCGGCGTACTGGCAGCGACGCCACGCGGGTCGAAGCCGACGATGTCGAAGCGGTCGCGCACCTCGACAGGGAACGCCGGCGCGATCGAGCGCGCGAAGTCGACGCCAGATGCGCCCGGGCCGCCGGGATTCACCAGCAACGAGCCGATGCGCCTCGACGGATCCTTGGCAGGCGTGCGCACCAACGCGAGCTCGATCATGCGACTGTTGGCGTCGGCGTAGTCGAGCGGTACGCGCAGCGTCGCGCACTGATACGGCGCACCGCACTCGACCCACGTGAGGCTGCCTTGCGCCGACACATGCGTCTGGCCTCGACCGTTGGTGACGAGTGCGAACGCTGCAGCTGGCAGCAAGACGACAGCGACGAGCGCTCCAGCGAGCGCCGACGTACGAGGAATGCGGCGTACCATCACCGCATGATGGTACAGACGCGCCTCCCTCACTTCGTTATCGCACTGTGTGTTGCCGCCACCGTGGCTGTTATGGGCTGCTCCCAGCAGGGCTCACCGCCAAGCTCCGCGACGCCGACCGCTGGCACAACGAGCACCGCCATCCCGACGACTGCTACTCCGACCGCTGCACCGACCACCGCGCTCCTCACAGCGACGGCGACCGTGCCGGTCTCGAAGCCACCAATCGTCGAGCCGACCCGTATCGAGTGGGACTCGAAGGCTGTCACGGCGAAGCCGGAGGTCTATTTCCGCATCCCATGCCCGGCCGCGGCGGACCCGACCAAGTCGAACCCGGGGCTGGTGTTCGCCCCGGACTCGCCTACCTCCGTGGCCTGCATCACCGACGCCATGAAGGCGAACAAGGAGTCCGAGCAGGCAGCGACCTTCCTCCGGCGCTACGGGCTCTTCCTGGCAACCGTCCAGGAGCAGGGGAAAGTCGACACCGGGACGATCTCGGCGCCCTGACAGAACATGGGCCGGCCGGAGCCGGTATTCCTCGGCTCAATGCCCGGGATGATCCCGCTGGGCCTGCTGGTAGGGGCGGCCTCGACCGGGCCGGTCGGCCAGTGGCTCAAGGCGCCTGCATACACCTCGGCGCTCGGGGGCGAGAACGACGCCAGCGCGTGGTCCGAGTACGCCACGCTAGCGGCTCAGCCGGCCAGCCCGGCTGGGGCCCAGCGGTTCCTGGCGACGCTGCCGGTGCGGAAGTGCCGAGCCCGCGCTGACCTCGCCCAGCTACGGGTCGTCTTCGACTTCGGGCCTGACGGGGGCTACCTCGGCTGGGAGCTGCAGGCACCGGGCCCAGGCGGGCCAGCGCCGACCAGCGTCCCGACGGGGACTGCCACGCCTCGCTAGCCTCGAGGCCACCTCGCCCAGGCTGCGAGCGTTGCCCTCGGCAGGGCCTGTCCATATACTACTTTGGCTCGACTCCCGCCTCGGCGGGGGTCGAATTCTTGTCCGGCAGTCTGGTGACGGACGGGCTCGAGCCCGAGTGGCGCAACGGTAGCGCAGCCGATTTGTAATCGGAAGGTTGGCGGGTTCGAATCCCCTCTCGGGCTCCATGTGAGCCTCGAGCTCTCCTCGGGAAACCATTTGGGGAGTGCGTCACGGACGGCGGCAGGGACCGGGCAGGGGTGGGAGAGTGGTTAATTCCAGCGGTCTGTAAAACCGCCGCTTTACGGCTACGCAGGTTCGAATCCTGCCCCCTGCACCAGCAAGCATGTACGTAGGAGTCTTCGGGCCCTGATAGCTCAGTTGGTAGAGCGCGTTCTTGGTAAGAACGAGGTCATCGGTTCAAATCCGATTCAGGGCTCCATCAACCGTCAGCACGATTCGATCAGTTCGAGGAGCGAGCGATGGCGAAGGGGAAGTTCGAGCGGACGAAGCCGCACGCGAACGTGGGGACGATTGGTCACGTGGACCACGGCAAGACATCGCTGACGGCGGCGATCACCAAGGTGC